>LSQX01063556.1_pt1 | contig 48424 bp, 38 predicted proteins | sample 654561 | NCBI WGS metagenome assembly LSQX01 (sample SAMN04489861, study PRJNA283612) | anaerobic digester metagenome | isolation source: 4 biogas reactors fed with cattle manure at either 37C or 55C with and... | place: Denmark: Kongens Lyngby | collected 2014
CCTATCATATCACTCTCCGGTTACATATAAACCGATATGGTCACTTTTATTATTATAACTTATATTAATGCAAAACGCTTATTGTCTTATCGTAACACATACTTATGAGTTTTCCACCTAAAATCAGAATTTTTTTGCGATTTTAATATATCTGATGATTATTTATACGCTCAAAAAAACCACACGTTTAAAACGTGCGGTTTTGACATTTCTTATCGTAGCCGTTGCGTCAATTTCCTTTCAATTTTTGGATTAACTTTTGAATCCTGTTTGCTTTCGTTTCTTCTTTTTTTGCCAGCTCAATGCTGTTGACCTGCTCTCTTTTCAAATAATCCGGTTGTTTTAAAAAAGCCTCTAAAACTCCGCCATCAGCGAGAGCTTTTTCAAGATAAGCGGGCGTGGTAAATACCCGTGGCTGCTCGTCCTTTTCCAATGTAACGCGTACCACATCTCCGATATCTTTGCCGATAGTGCGGCGGATGAACTCATTGTAGACAAGATAATGCCCGTTTCGAGAGGGGAGAAGGGTATGCTGAAACGGATGCCCGTCAACCGTAATTTTCACGGGAATATTGCCCTTTGAGCCAAAACACTCCTCGGCAGATTTGGGAAAATAAAATACACTCCATTGAATTTTTCCTTCAAGCCGTTTAATTTCAGCATCAAATTCGTATGTCATAATGAAAACTCACCTCGCATAACAGCTTTTCCGTCCATCTCCGACACTTTAATAAAACCTGCTTTTTCATAAAGTCTATACGGCCCTTTATAATCCCATTCATATCTCTTCTCGAATAACGGGATACCCCTCGACGGCAGCATAAACCTTCGGCTCTTGCGTCATCTACTACGCGCTGCAAATATCACGGTACACCCTGTATTTAATTGATTTTCCACAGACAGGTCGTTTTGTTGTATATTATAACATATTCGTTTGTGAAATTGGTGCGATATTTAATATTGTAATTTATATAATCACACAAAATGTGCAATCATGTTGTAACACAGCAGTTGTTATGTTAGACTTTTATAAATGAGTGCTGACGGCTCAAATAATTTGTGTGTGATATTTAACAATGTTTAAATTAGAAAATTCACGAACCCAAAACTTTGATATTGGCAGATATAAAGGCAGCTGGGGTGATTTAGGAAACGGCAAATACAACAACCCCGTCTTGGCAGGCGATTTTTCAGACCCCGACATAATAAGGGTGGGGGATGATTATTTCCTCATTTGTTCTACAATGCAGCTGTCGCCGGGGCTGACCGTTCTTCATTCCACTGATCTTGTGAACTGGAGAATAATCAATAACGCCGTACGGGATTTAACCCAGATAAGCCCTAACTACAACTGGGACAAAATGAATGGCTATTCAAGATGTATCTGGGCGCCGTGCATTACTTATAATAAAAATAATGGCACATTTTATATTCACTTCGGGACACCGGACGACGGCTTTTTCATGGTAAAAACTCGCGACCCCTTTGGCGAGTGGAGCGATGTATATGAGGTAAAAAGAGCCGACGGCAGCCGCTTTGGCTTCGGCTGGGATGACTGCTCCGTTTTATGGGATGACGATCAGGCTTATTTCGTCGCAACAAACTTTGCTGACAACTATAAAGGGTACCTTTTCAAGCTTTCCGACGACGGGACAACCGTTTTAGACGATGGTGTTCTTATTCATGCCCCGCATGACGAATACGGGCCTTTGGAATATAGGCCTGAGGCAAACAAGCTGTTCAAAAAAGACGGCAAATATTACTTCTTCCACAACGGCTGCTACACCATTGAGGGCACGACTGTCAGAATGGCCTTTATTATGAGGTCAGACTGCATTTACGGCGTACATCCAGACGGAAGTAAAGGCACTTTTGATAATCCCGGCAAATATGAACACATAAAAGAGCCCTTCGTTCAGGGTTTCAGAGAGCCGTGCCAGGGCAATATCGTTGATGCCATAACGCCAGAGGGCGTAAAGTGGTATTTTTTCACACATCACGGAAGCACCGACAAAGACGGCCGCCCCTGCAGCCTGCTTCCACTCGAATGGCAAAACGGATGGCCGATTGTCAAATGCGGGCAACATGAAGGCAAGATGATCTGGGAGAACCTTGATAAGCCATTCCCCGACAGTAAAAAGATTTATCCTGTGACAAGCGATGATTTTGACAGTGCAAAGCTGGGGCATCAGTGGATGTGGAGTTTTCAGCCAAGAGCTGATATGTATTCGCTGTGCGAACGCCCCGGTCACCTCAGGCTGTACGCTTACAAGCCTTTAGCTGAAGACAAAATCGAGACAGCAGGCAACACTTTGCTTCAAAGAAATTATAGGTACAACGAAAACACTGCCATTTCCAAATTTGATATATCGGGCATGGCGGAAGGCCAATACGCAGGGCTTTTACACGCTGCAGGCCGTTTCCATTATGGCATTGGCGTCAGCGTCGAAAACGGTAAACGCTATATCAAGATTGTATCAAACAATAATAGGGGAATCATAACTGAGTTTGATGCGTCAGTTAAAATTGTCTGGTTTAAATCAGCATGGGACTTCGATTTTGTAAACAGCTTCTATTACAGTTTTGACGGAACAAACTATGTGCTGGGAAAAAATAACATACAATTGAGGGGCAATGACTACAGAGGTGACTATATAGGCTTTTATAATTACAACAATATCTCCGAGTCGGGTTATGTTGATATAGATTACATTAAGGTAGAGTCTAATTAACACATAAATAAGGCTTGGCGATAAAGTTATATAAGCATAAGTGAAGATATAAATAAGGAGTTACAGAAAAAACAGCAATCCGTGAAAAAGATTGCCGTTTTTTCGGGGGAAGATGTATTCGCCCATCTCCATACGAGCCGGGGCACGGCTCTCTTGTGCCACCGGCACCTCATTCACTACCGTGCACCTCGATCTCACCTGCATATTAAATCAAAAAAAGAAACCGGACACACGGTCTGGTTTCTTTTTTTCTGGGGGAAGGTGGATTCGAACCACCGAAGTGATGACACAACAGATTTACAGTCTGCTCCCTTTGGCCTCTCGGGAATTCCCCCGTATTCTATAAATTTTATAATGTCGCGCCGGTTAAACTTAGCTAACCGGCGCGACAAAGCTGGTGAACGGAGTCGAACCATCAACCTGCTGATTACAAATCAGCTGCTCTACCGTTGAGCCACACCAGCACTTCTCGCCTCTTTTTAGCGGCGTTTTTGATTATAGCATATGCTATTATTTTTGTCAACACAAAAAACTACGTTATTTTCACGATTATTTAAACTGTTTTTTCCTTTCGTTAAAACCCTATTTTGGTTTATATGACAGAGAAAAGAGATGGGTAATTTCGATTTACTTGTGACTGTCAAGATAGTTTTGAAGAATTATTTCCGCCGAAAGCGCATCAACTGCCCCCTTGCGCCGGCGTCCGCGTGTGTCCGTTTCGTTCATTATTCTATGAGCTGCTGCCGTTGTCAGCCTTTCATCAAAAAGCTCAACCGGAAGCCCTGTCAGTGTGGCAACCTGTTCGGCAAAGGCGCGTACACGCTCGCTGCGAGGCCCCTCCGTGCCATCCATGTTTATAGGATTGCCAATCACTATAAGCACAACTCCATGGCGCTTCGCCTCATTGGCAACGGCACGTGCTGCGCTTTTTATTCCGGTGGCGCGTAAAACGCCGACTCCGCTTGCAAGAAAGCCTGTCACGTCAGATATGGCAATGCCTGTTCTTGCATCACCAAAATCAACGCCCATAACGCGCCCTTTTCGCTTATTTTCGTCATTTATCAAAGTTTTATCCCTCTGTTTTGTATAAATTCAGTAATGTCCTGTTCGGTTGGAACGGAGGTGAGTGCGCCGGCACGCGTCACAGATATTGCGCCGGCAACGTTAGCGTAGCGCACGGAGCGCATTATGTCGCCTGTACGCATATATTCAGCGGCAAGCGCAGCCGTAAAAATATCTCCCGCTGCAGTCGTGTCAACGGCTTCGACATCGTGTGCCGGTATAATGTTATAATATTTGCCATCATAAAAGAAAACCCCACGGCCTCCCATTTTTATAACGTAATACTTCGCTTCAACCATAGAAGCAAGCCGTATCACCGCGCGCAGGCAAGACTCCGTGTTTCTTGGCGCAATCCCTGTAAAGGTTTCAAGCTCGGTTTCATTCGGTGAGAATATTTCACATGGATAAAGCTTGTCAAGCGGATAATCAGCTCTCGCCGACACCGCATCAATAATAACCGGAATATCCTTCTCCGCTGCATATCTGGTCGCCGCGATTACGGCTTTTTCCGGAATCTCAAGCTGTATCAGCACACAGTCAGGGAGCGACGTGAATGCTTCCTCAACGTCAATCGGAGAAAGGTATGAGTTTGCCCCGGGAAACACAATTATTTGATTTTGACCCATTTTTTTGTCAACTACTACCGAAGCAAGCCCTGTCGGAGCTTTTCGCTCCATAAAAATAAAGCGTGAATCTATCCCAGCCTCACGATATATTGTGCGCAAACGCTGACCGTTGCTATCCGCCCCGACACGAGCGCAAAAAATACATTCCGCTCCAAGAAAAGTTAGCGCGATCGCTGAATTTGCTCCCTTTCCGCCAGGCATATAATCATAGGAGGTGCCCATTACCGTTTCACCCGGATGTGGCGCTCTATCGGTATGCTGTATGAAGTCCATATTAGCACTGCTTACGACAAGAATCCGTGGTTTTTTTGGCATCATGGCAAAACTTCCTTAAAATATTTTACTATTAAACTATTATTTATTTTATCTTACAATAATGCCAAAATCAATAACCGGTCGTCAAAATATTGGTGTTTTTGCAATCAAAAACCGTCTCTTCACGATTCTTCACAATAATATTTCATAAAATTAATATAAATATAATAATTATATTGAATCAGGACGAGATGTAGGTATATAATAACATTGGAGATAATATTTCGCGGGAGGTTCGTTTTCATGAGAAAAAAGCAGTTGTACGGCGGATTTCAGATAATTGTTTTTTTATCTGCTTTTATGCTCTCTGCAATCGCATTTTTTAAAATTATAAAACGATTTTTATCCCTTTATATCAATTTTTCGATCGACGGGCGCATTTGCGACTTCGGATTTGACGACTTGTTTTATATAAATACCGATGAAGACTCCACCGACACAGGAAGCTACATTTACGAGGACACTGTGCCAAGCGGTGAGCTTTTTAGCGCATGAAGCAATCATCATAAGATAAAACCGCAATTTTTACGCTATCAAATCATGAAAATAGGTTCCCGGTGTCTTTTTCACGCAGTTGTCACAGAATTTTCGCACAACCGACAAGCGGTTTCGCTGAAAATTCACTGTGGCGGCTGTTTTTTTGTGAAATTTTGTGGTATAATTCAAAAAGCCATAACTGCAAACTATACATTTTGGAGACTACTTAATGAGAAAGGCCGAAACTTCAGCCACTGTAGTTGATGAAACTACAGCAGCTCCCAATATGATTGAAGTTGAAAACCTCGTCAAGCGTTACGGAGTAAAATACGCAGTTGACGACATTAGCTTCACCATAAAAAAGGGCGAAATTGTCGGTTTTCTTGGGCCAAACGGCGCCGGAAAAACAACGACGATAAATATTATAACGGGATTTTTGTCCTGCACATCAGGGTCGGCACGCATCGTTGGCTTGGATGTGCTTGATCATCCTACTGAGACAAAGCGAAATATAGGTTATCTGCCGGAACAGCCGCCGCTTTATGTGGACCTGACAGTAAACGAATATCTCAACTTTGTATACGACTTAAAGGGCTGCAGTTTTAACCGCGAGGCGCACATTACCGATGTGTGTAATGTAACAAAAGTCAACGATGTCCGTCCACGCTTGATTAAGAATTTGTCAAAGGGCTATCGCCAGCGTGTCGCTATCGCTCAGGCCCTCATTGGCAACCCTCCTATTATCATACTTGACGAGCCGACAGTCGGACTTGATCCGAAACAGGTGATTGAGATACGCAGTTTGATCCGGACACTTGGCCGTGATCATACTGTATTTCTCAGCACGCACATTCTCTCCGAGGTTCAATCCGTCTGTGACAGGATAATCATAATAAACCACGGAAAAATTATAGCGGACAAGCCGCGCGAGGATTTCGCAACAGCTATCAGCGAAAGCCGCACGTATCTTGTTAAAATTTGCGGGCCTCAGCGAGAAGTATCGCTGCTTCTTCGTTCACGCGCAGGCGTGTCACGCGTTGAGCGCTGCCCTGAGCGCGATGGAGATGCATACGTTTATCTTGTCGAGAGCGAACCGGGCGTTGATATACGAAAGGGGCTTTTTTTCGCCTTAGCACAGAACAACTGGCCGCTTGTGGGAATTGAACCGGTTGGCGAGGATCTTGAGGATATATTCATTAGACTTGTCGACCAAAGCGACATACGAAGGAAAAGTGCAAGTGCTCGTCGAAGACGTCCTATTATAACCGATGATGCAAATGAGGGGGTGAAATAAAAAATGGGTGCCATCTATAAAAAAGAGATGCGTACATTTTTTGTAACGCCCATAGGTTATATATTCCTTGCTTCGGCATTTTTAATATCGTCTGCAGCTTTTTGCATCACGACTCTTAAAATGTCGACGTGGAATACGAAATACTACTTTACGATAATGATTTTCGTCTTTATCATATTATCTCCGATGCTGACGATGAAGCTGTTTTCCGAGGAGAGGCGCACACGCACAGAACAGATGCTTCTAACTTCTCCCGTAAGCCTGACCGGCATGGTCATGGCAAAATATCTGTCGGCTATGACGATGATGGGAGGCATACTTGCCCTAACATCTATTTACTTCATTCCGCTTTACAGCTACGCGAAACCGACAACTGCGGTTTTGATAGGAAACCTTATCGCGCTTATAATGGTGGGCAGCGCGACAGTGTCTATTGGCATTTTCATTTCATCCCTCACTGAAAACCAAATGGTTGCTGCTGTCGTAACAATGGTAGTGCTCTTTCTTTTTATGGGGGCCGGATTCGTAAACCAGTATATTGACGTCTATGCCATACGCGCCATTTTTAGCTGGATATCAATATTCAACCGCTTCGGCAATTTCATGCATGGTGTTTTTGACTTTGGCGCTTTTGTTTACTATGCGTCTATAACGATAGTCGCTATATTTCTCACTGTCCGCGTCTATGAGAAGCGGCGCTGGGGTTGATAAGGAGGCATAAGGATAATAATGAGACCTGTAAGTGTATCCAGCTTCCTGTTAAAAAAGAAGATTAAGTACGGCGGCTTTGCCGTTGCGATAACTGTAACTTTTATAGCATTTGTTATAATTTTCAACGTTATTTTCTCAGCGCTTGCTTCAAAATATATGTGGTATATAGACATGACGGCAACGGAGCTTTTCACGCTGAGTGACGCAACATTTGACTTGCTTCGTGACATCAAGGCTGACGTCAACATCATCTTCTGCATGGATCCTGATGAGGTCAAAGCCGATCAGATGCTTTATTACGTGCAGAATACGGCAAAACTATTAGCAAAAGAATTTAAGAATATCCATATAATTTACAAGGATGTTGTCCGCAATTATAACTTTTTTAAAAAATACACGACAGCTTCATCAACTGAGGTTCACACGACAAGCGTCATTGTCGAAAGTGGAACTGAATACCGCAAGTACGAAAAAACCAGCTTTTTTATAAGAGACACAAATAGTCCCGATTATTACTGGGCTTACAAGGGTGAGCAGGTTCTCGTATCGTCGATACTTCAGGTAACGGCAGCCGAAATGCCGATTGCATACTTTACGGTCGGTCACGGTGAGAATACTGATATAACAGGCGATATCTCTGCTCTTTACACAATGGTCTATGAGGCAGGGTATGATGTAAGACCAATTGACTTGTCGAAAGAGGAAATTGACCCCGCCGCCCGTTTGATAATTATAAACGAACCCAGATTTGACTTTGGTGGGTATGTTGACGAATCAGTCGGGCTTTCCGAGATTGAAAAGTTAGACGCATTTCTTGACGGTCTTGGCTCGCTGATGGTATTCATCGATCCCTCTTATGGTGCTAAACTCACAAATCTTAATGAGTTTTTATATGAATGGGGCATAGAGTTTGAATATGACCTCCGAATCAAGGATGCCGAAAACTCTATCTCCATCGACGGTTTCTCGGTTGTTGGACAATACAATACAAACACCGATGAGCTTGCACATTCGGTCTATAAACAAATAACAAGCCTTGCAAGCCAGCCGAAAACTATATTCCGCAATGCGTGTCCGATAAAGCATACCTACGAGGACGACTCGAAAACCGTTGACTACGACTTCCGTATGATGTCTGATGTGTTTTACACATCAGATACTGCAGAGACTTACCGCGATAGTGAGCTTGTCGGCTCAGGACGCTACAGTTTGATGACGATAACCCAGGAGCAACGTATTGTTAACAATGAAGAATATTTCTCTTACGTCCTCGCGACAGGCACAAAAAACTATACTGCATCACAATACCTTTTAAGCAATATTTACGCAAACTCAGACGTGCTTTACGCCTGCATGAGAGCCTTTGGCAAGGAGCGCGTCCCCGCAGACATCGATTTTAAAGTTTATAACGATTACGACCTTGACATTACAATAGCACAGGCAAATAGCTGGACACGTTTCTTCATGATAGTTCCAGCGACAATCATCGTCCTTACCTCCATATATATCACGGTACGGAGGAAGTACAAATAAAACGATGTTAAAAAAGCAGAAGATTATAATAATTATTTTTGTAGCTCTGTTTGTTGTTCTGACCACACTTTACTTTGCCATTATCGCTCCGCTTACAAAGGATGATGGTAAGGAAACAACAGAGCCAGTTGAAACAGATGTTGGCGAGGGTCGTACCCCGCAAAACTATTGGCTTATTTTCCCTCAGGTAGAACGCGAAAACATAGAATCGATTGAAGTTCACAACAAATACGGGACATATAAGTTCTACCGCAACGAAGAAGACAGATTTGTCATTGAGGGTTTTGAGAATCTTGCTTACGACCAGGAGCAGTTTGCCCAGCTTGTCGTCAGCACAGGTTTTACAATATCTCAGGTGAAAATCACGGAAAACCCAACAGAGGAACAGTTGAGGGAATACGGCTTTTACGATGACCCCGCTTATTATATCCTAACGACAAGGTCAGGTACTGTGCATAAGGTGATTATCGGCTATAAAATCATCGCCGGTGGCGGATATTATGCCATGTACGAGGGGCGTAAAACAGTATATGTTCTTGAAAAAAGCCTTGAAAAGGTAGTCCTTGCACCGGTTGTCGATATGGTTGCGCCGCTTGTAACAGCCGGGGTCAAGACAAACGAGTATTATAATATTGACAATTTCAAGATTTATCATCACGATAAGCTGTTTTTCGCCGCACAAAACCTAACAAGCGAAGAGCTTAAGGAGCGTGAAACGACTGCCCTTGTAGCCGCCAAGGTTACTCATCCGGGCGATTATACCCCCTCCAACATTTATGATGAAACAAGACTTGGTCTTGCATATTACGCCGGTGAAGCAGTCGTTGCCCTCGGCTTAACGGAGGAAAACCTCGAGAAATACGGCCTTTCTGATCCGCCCTACACAATCATGTATGATTATAAGGATCATACGTACAAGCTAATTGTATCTGAACCTGTCGACGGCTATTACTATGTCGGCACGTATCTCTTCAACACTATTGTCAAGGTTCCTGAAGAGGACTTTAAGTTCTTAAGCTGGAGTCTTTTCAAGTGGGTTGACAATTATGTATTCCAAAAAACAATAACATTTGTCGATTCAATCAAAGTCGAGACTCCGCAGTTTACTGAACTTTTCCGCTTAACGCACCTTGATAAGTCAAACGATCCTAACCTTATCATTAAGGGCGACCTGTGCGGTGTGATTGACGGCTCAGAAGAAGTTTATAGTTTCAGGCAGTTCTATATGTCGCTGCTAAATGTGCAGATTGAGGGCGATGCTCCCCTCACGGATGAAGAAAAAGCTGAGCTAATTGCAGACGATAAAAACTGCATGCTCAAGTTTACGGTCACGACGCTTGGCGGCAATGTAATGGAGTACGGTTTTTACCGGTACAGCACACGACGCTGCCTGCTTACCGTAAACGGGGTCGGCCAGTTCTACGTTGTCGTCGACGCACCAAAGAAAATATCCTCCTTTGCACAGAAGGTTATAAACGGTGAGCCTATCGATCGACAGGAAAAATATTAAAACATCAATTAATATATTGAGGGCACTATGACTGCCCCCTGTTTTATATAAAGTTGTTTTTACTCCTCCATCAAAGCGAGCCCAAGCTCAACGCAAGCGGAAACGTCTTTCATATCAATAACTTCTACTGGTGTGTGAGCATAACGTGTCGGTATTGATATACATCCCGCCATGCAGCCGGCCCCTGCTGACTGCATTGATGATGTGTCTGTGCCGCCCATTGTCAGAACCTCAAGCTGGTATTTTATCTTACGGTCGCGGCAAAGCTTTATCATTTTATCGACAAGCTCCGGCGACGATATTGCGGAGTTGTCCTTGACCTTAATTGCCGCACCGCCACCAAGCTCGACTGCCATTTTAACCGAACCGGGCGTGTCGCCGGTTTTTGTTATATCAACGGCGACTGCAATATCAGGCATAATAGCATAAGCTGCCGTCTTTGAGCCGCGGCAACCGACTTCTTCCTGCACTGTAAAGACGAAATAAACATCATATGGACAAGGCGTTTTCATTTTTCGCGCCATCTCGACAAGAATTGCGCAGCCTATTCTATCGTCGAACGGGCGGCCCGCTATGCGTCCGCCACCGATGCGACTAATGTCGCCGCGGACAGCGAAGGTGTCGCCAACGGACACGCGACGCTCTGCTTCTTTTTTATTTTTCGCACCAATATCGACAAAGCCATTTTTTATATTAAACTCTTTTGCATCGTCGTCGGCAACAAGCACGCCGCGAACGCCATTTTCAAAGACAACATGCGAATATACAGTTTCAGCAAAACGTATGCCGCCGACATTTGAATAACGTATGCGTCCGCCATCGTCAATACAAGTAGTGAAAAAGCCGATTTCATCCATGTGAGCGGCAAACATAAGCTTTTTCGCACCGGGTGCGCCTTTTTTATGTGCAATCAAATTGCCAAGTGCGTCAGTTGTTATCTCATCAACATACGGCGCAATTCTTTCTTTAATAACATCGCGGACGGGTCCCTCACGTCCGGAAACGCCGAGCGGCTTCATTATATCCTTTATAAGACCAAACATTATATAAGCCTCCAGTTAATATTTTTTGTTGGTATTTTACGACTTATTTATTCAGCCACTTGTTTATTCATCAAAAGTTATTTCCCTTGCAATCGCGGCTGTGAGAGCAAGCGTGCTATCATAATCATCGGCGCAGAGGACGTTTGAGGCTGTATGTATATACCTTGTCGGTGCTGAAATTGTGACTGTCTTAACGCCTGCGCGCACCTTGTGAATAGCACCGGCATCATTTCCACCCGAAACATACTTCTTATACTGCGCTTTTATGCCGTGGGCTTCGGCAAGCTTCATTGCGAAGTCTATCATTTCACGCGGGTAGATTGTTGTGTTGTCAAGAATTGATATTGCCGGCCCCTCTCCCTGCTTTGCGACAAGCTTTTCGATGGGTGCACCTGTATTGTCAGCAACAGCGGTAGCTTCAAGGACGACGGCGCGGTCGGGATTTATGGCATAAGCCCCCACTCTTGCACCGGAAAGCCCCGTTTCCTCGCGGACTGTAAATGCAAAATAAATATCATGCGCAAATCTCTCGCCGCTTTTCTTCAGCATACGCAATAGATCGCACTGTATAGCGCAGCCAAAGCGGTCGTCGATAGCCTTGCTCTTAATAAACCTGCCATCTTTCCCAAAACGTATAAATTCACTCTCAAACGTACCAAAAGAGCCGCGACGGACGTATTTTTCTGCTTCTTCTTTGTCCTTCGCACCGATATCAATGTACATATCGCGTATTTCACCGGGTTTGTCGCGCTCCTCCGACTTTTGGAGGTGAATAGCCTTCGATCCGATGACACCGGGCACTCTGTTATCCGCGTCACCTACAGTTACGCGGCGGCCCGGCAATACGGACGGCAATATTCCGCCGACGGTAGTAAAACGCAGCGTTCCGTCGGACTCGATATCGCGTATCATAAAGCCAACCTCGTCCATGTGAGCGGAGAAAAGAAGGCGCTTCGGGGTGCTGTCATCCTTTCTTCTCTCACCGCGCAATAAAGCTATGACATTTCCTATTTTGTCGCACCAAATTTCATCCGCATAAGGCGATATTTGCGCCTTTATGATAGAGGCGACATTGTCTTCGCAGCCGCTCGGCCCAAATTCAAGACAAAGGGCGCGAAGAAGATCTATCCCGTAAAGCTCGCTACTATAAGCACTTGTTTCAGACACGACTGTATTCCTCCATCCCCGGATCTCGTATGATTGCCGATACAATATCGGCAAGGGCGCGCATATCGGCTGTGTCAACAACCTCCGAATATGTGTGCATTGAGCGCAGCGGAACTCCAAGAACTGCTGTCGGTATCCCCGCTTCAACAAGAATAATATCGTCGCCATTTGTGCCCGTGCTGTTTGGTTCGACGCTTATTGCATATTTTATTTGTAAATCCTCAGCAAGTCTTGTAATGCGGCGCGTAAGCTTTATATCAGTGATGGCGGAATATGATGCAATAAACCCGCTGCCAAGCTTAAAGGCACCCTGTGAAGCGGAAGTATCGGGCGCTTCGGCAAAGCCAACGTCAAGCACAAGGGCAAGATCCGGTTTTATTTTAAAAGCTGCTTTTTCGGCGCCGGACATGCCGTTTTCCTCAGCCGCTGATATGCATGCGTACACGTCAAAGCGAACGCCCCCGCGATCAAATGCGTCGCAGGTGGCGGCAAGCGCCACGGCCGCACACGCTTTGTCGTCAAATCCGCGTCCGGCTATGCGTTCTGATAGAAGTTCAGTTACATACGGGCGGAATCCAATTGGCGTTCCGACGCGGACGCCAAGCGTCTCCTCAAGCTCTTTTTTCGTATAGCCTGTATCGATGTACATATCATCTATTTTTTCAAGCTTTTTTCGCTCTTCTGCTGTTAAAAGATGAGTCGGCGTTGATGCGATAACGCCATAAATAGTCCCTCCTGCGCCGTATATATCAACATCCGCCGCGGGAAGGATGCGGCGGTCAACACCGCCAAGATTTGTAAAGCGAATCGTGCCGTTTTCCTCAATTTTTGTAACTATAAGCCCGACTTCGTCAAAATGAGAGTCAATCATCAGTTTGGGCGCGCCCTCGCGTCCGCACCGACGTACAAAAATGTGGTTCCCGACGGCGTCCCGCTGCCACTCGTCAAAATGAGGGGAAAATAACTCGACGAGGGCGTCCGAACCTATCGTTTCAAACCCGACGGGAGACGGCGCCCGCGAGAGCGCCGACAATGTTTGAATTAAATCAAGCATAAATGCCTCCGTTTATATGCTATACCATATGACAGGTGAACAAAACACAAACATATATTATCACATCACCACGCGAAAAACTACACTCATAAGCTTTTTCTGTTAAATTTTTAGTAATATTATACGTTTGTATGTATTTAATAATTAAATAATCCAGTAATAATGTTGACAGGTTAAATAATATAGGCTAAAATTACATCAGCGCTCAAAAAACGATTTGGAACGGAAAGGATACTATCGGATGAGCAAATTAGTTGTCAACACCTACAACAAAAAAAGCCGTATAGATAAGAATATATACGGTAACTTCTCCGAGCATCTTGGAAGATGCATATATAATGGAGTTTATGTTGGCGAAGATTCACCGATTCCCAACGACAAAGGCATGCGCCGTGATGTCGTTGCTGCACTTCGTGACATGAAACTTCCTGTCCTTCGTTGGCCAGGCGGATGCTTTGCAGATGAATATCACTGGCGTGATGGTATCGGCCCGAAGGAAAGCCGTAAGAAGATGATCAACACACACTGGGGCGGGGTTACTGAAGACAACAGCTTCGGTACGCATGAATTTCTTGAACTTTGCCGCCAGATCGGCTGTGAGCCTTATATAACTGCAAACCTTGGAAGCGGAACAGTTCAGGAAATGTCCGAGTGGATAGAGTACATGAACTTCGGTGGCGTTTCTCCGATGGCTGCTCTTCGCGAGCAGAACGGTCAAAAAGAACCCTGGTGTGTCAAGTATATTGGCATCGGCAACGAAAACTGGGGCTGCGGCGGAAGCATGACGGCTGAGTATTACGCAAACGAGTATCGCCGTTACCAGACTTACTGCCGTAACTACCCGGGCGCTCCTCTCTTCAAGATCGCCTGCGGTCCGAGCGGCGGCGACTACCGCTGGACAGAAGTTCTCATGCGTGAAGCAGGCAGAATGATGAACGGCCTTGCACTCCATCACTACACCGTTCCCGGTGACTGGGGCCACAAGGGCAGCGCCACTGTGTTCGACGAAAAAGAATGGTATGTGACACTTATGAAGACCCTTGAGATGGACAGACTCATCAAAGGCCACAGCGCTATCATGGATCGTTATGACCCGAGAAAGCGCGTCTCTCTCGTCGTTGACGAATGGGGTACATGGTACGACGTTGAACCCGGCACGAATCCTGGCTTCCTTTATCAGCAGAACACAATGCGTGACGCTCTCGTAGCCGGCATCAACCTCAATATATTCAATAAGCACAGCGATCGCGTCAGAATGACTAACATTGCGCAGCTCATCAACGTTCTTCAGGCTGTCATTCTGACAGACGGAGAGAAGATGCTTCTGACGCCCACCTATCACGTATTTAAGATGTATGCCCCTCACCAGGACGCTACGCTTCTTGACAGCTTCATCCAGCAGGAATATATCGGCGTCGAGGAAGACGTAAAGGTTCCTGATCTCCACGAATCCGTTTCTGAGGATGCTAAGGGCAACATCACAATAACCGTGTGCAACCTTTCCTGCACCGACTCGAAGGATGTCGACACTATACTTGTCGGCGCGAAGGCTTCCTCGGTCGACGCTGAAATACTCACAAATAAGATGGACGCTTTCAACACCTTTGAGTCTCCCGAAAATGTCAAGCCGACTCCCTTTGACGGAGTAAAAATCACAGAGGAAGGCCTTTCGTTCACGCTTCCCGCGTGCAGCGTATCCCGCATCACAGTTAAAAAATAATGGACTCACAGCTATATGGCAGACCGCCTTGTAGGCGATGCCTTCTTGAGGAAATCGATAGGGATGGCGCCTACAGGACAGTCGTCGAATATATCGCCTCCCTTGACAAATCGGTGAGAACTGATGAGGCAGAGTATAGGCGAAGACTTGCTGTCTGCCGATCATGCGAACACTTAAACGAAGGCATCTGCGCCGCCTGCGGTTGTTTCGCCGAGGTGAGGGCTGCTAAACGCGCCCAGACGTGTCCTGATGTGCCGAGCAGATGGTAAAGACAAAGCAGTTGCAACAGCAGCCAAAAAGCTGCTGCTGCAACCATAAAGATAAAAGCAAGCAGCGTTTTGACACAGTAAAACCGCCGCGGAGACAACGAGGAAACGGTAACATACGAAGTAACATTACAAAAAGGTGATAGAACAAAAAAAATCAAGCCTTTCTTAAGGCTTGATTTTTTTTGCTGTTAATTACAGATTGTTTTATGTTTTAAACAGCGATATATTTGCATCTCTTATATTTTATAAGTATGTATTGTAATTTTTCGAGCGCCGCCTGACAAGCTAAGCGATATGTTATAGTGTGTTCTTTTTTATTTTATGAGGGCATGTCCCACCCTTTTGTTCTATTGTGAATTGTCCTTGCATATATTATCAAAAAAGCCATATGCGAAAGGATAAATATTATGAACATCACTGTTGTAGGCAAAGATATAAAAGTTACCCACGACACAGGCGGCGATTTTACGCTTCCTGATTACCTGCCGCCTGTATCACGCCTTTTACGCGCCGAATGTTCGATTATCCCTGAGGGAGTATATCTCAAGGAAGGCTCATCCGGCATCACGGCTCAATTCGGCGGCACAGCTATTTTCACTGTTATGTGGGCGGATTCGGATGGTGTTCCGTGGAGCACAACGCTTGACAGCAATTATGAAAGCGCTACTGTCATCGGACAGTCTGCCCCCACGCGGTGTATGGTCGATACCAAAACGGAAAACGTATACTGCCGCGTAGCGGCGCCGCGCAAACTGTCCCTGCGCAGTCGCCTTGTAAGCCGCATCCTAACGCTTGCGGAAGAGGAGACTACGCCAAACAGTGACGGCGCTACATATGAAATGCAACAGCAAGAAGAAACAACAGTGCATTTTTACCGCGGCTTCGGGCAGGATTTACAAGCAACGTATACTGAAGAAACAATGATTAGCGAAGATGGATCACCGGTGCGTCCCGTTTTCTGTACTGCAAATATTGTCACAAACGAATGCAGACAAACTGGAAGCACAATAAGGGCCAGGGGCGATATTTTCTTAACCTGCGTTTACGACAGAGACGATGGGCTTTACGAGACGACGAAGAAAATACCGTTTGACGAACTGATTGATCTTGACGGGACGCCTGAAACCGATAATTTACAGTGCCGCGTCACAGGCACGATAACGTCTCTTAATGTTACAGCAGACGAGAGCGGTATTCGTGCTGATATTGCATACGATCTCTACGCGGAAGCAACTGAAAATTTACCGGTTCCAATAACATCTGACGCATACAGCTGCACGATGCCCAGCGTATGCACATACAGAGACGCAAGTTTTTTACGTTCCATATGCTGCTTTGTTGGGAATGTTTCTGTCAATGAGAGAACAACCTGTGACGCTTCCTCGGTTGATGGCAATGTCTGCGCCATAAGCGCATCCGCTGTAATAGAAGAAGCAGAAGCGCAGCGCGGGAAGGTAGTACTTACCGGCAAATGCAACGGAAATGCGCTCGTGACAGATAGCGAAGGTTTATCAAACGTACAATTTTCCGTTCCGTGGCGTTACGAAGTTTCATCACCGGACGTATCACCCGGAGATCCCCTTATAGTTTGGGGAAGCGCAAATATTACATCGGCGTCCGGACGCATTGACAAGACGCGCGGACGCGATGACAGGCTTTGCCTTGACCTTGAACTTTCCGTCTCGGCAACTGTGTTTTCCGAAAAAAATAAGCGCATACTTGCATCCGTAAAGGTGGACGGTGACAAACCACTGCCAAAGCCAAGTAAAATGACTGTTTACTACCCTGACCCGGATGAAACCCTTTGGGATGTTGCCAAGCGTTTCCATGTACCGATATCCGTCGCTGCATCAGGCGGAAATACGACTCCCGATGGAAAACCCAACCGGGTGATGGTGATTTAAGCGTTGTCTTTTGTCTGTCGTTTTTGTTTGCCGGCTGTCAGCGCCGTTTCCATGAAGCGGAGGTGTGGCGGCAGGTTTTTATAAAACAGCGGGGCGGCTATACACACAAATTTTCGTGTGGTGGGCCGTCCCGCCGCATTATTTTGCAAAAATTTCTGCCTATTATTAGCGAGCGCGTTCTTAGCCTATTTTATTGATAGCGCACTGCGATTGTTTGCAGTCATTTTCAAGCAGTTTATTTAAGTTATAAGCATCATACCAGCCTTTACTCATGACAAAATCGCCAATCTTTGACTGAAAAGTTATCGCGTCATCAAGATGTTTTTTCATCATATCTTTTACAGCGGGTGTCGCCGATTCGACAACAGCCGACGCATAAGTTTTAACGCCTGACTTCGCAGCAATAAGCATATCGTTTGCTATTACCTGGTCTGTAAGCTTCTGTTCCATTGTTTTATCTGTTCCTTTCTGTTGCTTTCGCATTTACTGCCGCATTTGTTGCGCAATTATAGCAGTGTTACCATGCCTGTAGAACTTAGCAGGCCTTGTATTTCCTGCATTTCTTTCTTTGTTGAAGTGATTGATTGATCGGCAAGCTGAGCAAGCTGTTGATCCTGTATCATAGGTCTCATTGCGATCAATTTTTCAACGCACGTGCTCTTTGACATTAAAAGCTCGTGCAGGTAAAGTGCTTCATGAGGTGCAAGTGATCCCTTTCCCTGCATTTTATTTTTCCTAATCCTTCCAAATGATTTCAATGCTGGCGTGCAATTTTATAAAAAAACAAAAATGCTCACCAGCATTCTTTATTTATTATTTGTATGTGATAAAAAAATATTAAGAGTAATAATAAAAACCCATTTCCTTTTTGAGGTTGAAAACAGACAAATCCGCTTTTTATGATTTTTCACAAAAATTGATATTTAATAAAAAATGCTTATACATATAAGCTGATTGTGTCAATGCTTATGGACAGATGCTGTTTTATCGGATATAATGTTATAACATAATAAGAAAAAAAGGCGATGAGGCATATCCGATGGCTAATAACAGCATTGATAAAAAAGATCAAATAATTCTCCAGCAGCTTGATGTCATCCGTCAGATGACCGAGAGAAACCTTCGTAGCGTTGGTCTTGATATATGGGGTACGCCTGCGACAAAGAAAGCAGAGGAGAAAGCCACATCGGACACAAAGTCCCCCATGCAGCAGAACAATACATCCACGGGCGGCAAACCGTCACCTGATGCGTCAAAGCCACAGCAGGCGCTGCCAAAGGAAAATATAGAAAATCTCAAAAAAGAACTTGATTCATATATAGGTCTTGAAGAGGTAAAAGATGAGGTTCGCGACCTCATCAATATGGCTACTGTTTGGAAGCTGCGCCGCGAACACGGGCTTCCGACGCCTGATCTTTCGCTTCATATGGTATTCTCCGGTAACCCGGGCACAGGAAAAACGATGATTGCCCGCTTTATGGCGCGTGTATACCATTCGCTTGGTATTTTATCAAAAGGTCACCTCGTTGAAGTCGACAGAAGCGGCCTTGTTGCCGGTTACGTCGGTCAGACAGCGATTAAAACTGCCGCTGTTGTTGAGCGGGCAAAGGGCGGTGTCCTATTTATTGACGAAGCTTACGCCTTAACCTTTGGAAAAAGCGAAAATGATTTCGGAGGTGAGTCTATCGAAACCCTGCTCAAAGCAATGGAGGACAAACGTGAAGACCTTGTCGTTATCGTTGCTGGGTACACGGAGCTGATGGAGAAATTCGTCCGTTCAAACCCGGGGCTGGAATCACGCTTTAACCGTTTTATTTACTTCAGAGACTATACGATAGACGAAATGGTTGCTATTTTTGAGCTTCAGTGCAAGAAAAACTTTTACACGCTTGATGAGGGTGAAGGAGATAAAGACGCAAAAGCAGCGCTTCGCGAATTTATTGCCGATGAATCACGCGATGAAACATTCGGCAACGCGCGCGGCGTACGCAACCTGTTTGAGCGGATTTTAGTCGAGCAGGCAAACCGTCTTGCTGCGGCCGAGAACGTAATCCGAGATGATCTCATGAAAATCACAGCCGATGACATCAGGCGAGCGCGCAAGGGATAAAAAAGAGCGTAACTAAAAGCACTTTTTCTAACCTTTCATCACTTTTAGACTGAAATCACTCCCTAAAAAATAACCCCCATATGTAAGACGTTACATAACGTATAACATATGGGGTACTGTTTTATTAAAATGCTTGCGGTCCCGCTTATTATGATAAGCATCAAGTGCCGACATTTATGGCGTAAACGTATTTACCGTAGGCCGTTCTAAACTCGATTATGTTTTCCCCTCTGTGCAACTGCAAAGTCAAAGTAAACGAACCATCCTTTTTCCGGCTAATGCCGGCGCCGGTAGGATCATTCTCCCCCAAGTAATCGACAGTATGCGCCGGGTCGCTTATGCCATAAGCTGTAACCGTAGCTGTTTCAGCTTGCTCTGAGATAACAGGCGGCTCTGCATAAAGCTCCATTTGCTTTCCCGTCGAGACCGGGGATGTATAATATATCAAATCTGAAAAAACGGCTTTTGTTTCCGTTGCGACGCCGTCTATATCCTTCTTTAAGTTGCTGTAACCATAAAGGATACAACCTTTATATGTCAAAAGCTCTCTCGCATAGTTAATTTGTGATGTGATCTCTTCTCTCTCACCGGCACCGCTCCACTCATCCGTACCGTATTTATACGCTGCAAGACTTATATAAAGCTTAACGCTGGTTCCGTCAAGCGCCGCATTCCACCAATCAGCAAGAACATCAAACGGCGCGCTTTCCTTATCGAAGCTCCAGTAAATCTGAGGGGCGATGTAATCGACATATCCGCCCTTTACCCAGGCCAATGCATCACAGTAAATTAACGAATACGCATCAAACCCACTTGTTGCGCTGCCGCCGTTTGAGCCGTCGCTGTTTTGCCATATGCCGAACGGAGCAACACCAAAAAGGCAGTCCTCCGACTCATCTTTGATGGCTTCATAGCAAGATTTAATCATCAGATTTATATTGTTCCGCCGCCAATCGGCGATATTATCAAAGCCGCTGCTGTACTCAGCATATGTTTCCGCATCGTCAAAATCGATTATGTTGCCGTTTGCGTCCTTTACCGGGTATGGGTAAAAGTAGTCGTCAAATATTATGCCGTCGACATCATAATTTGCCGCAATCTCGCGGACGCCTGCGGCGATAAGGGCGCGAACCTCCGGTAGCCCCGGATCATAATATAAGCTCCCGTCGGCATATGCGACGCAAAGCTTGGGATTCAGGCGGGCGGGATTTGTAGGGGCGAGCGCTTCCGGGTCAGTTTTCGGGTTTGCTTCCGATCCGCGCGTCACGCGGAGGGGATTCACCCATGCGTGGACGCGCAGACCGGCTTTATGCGCGGCTTTTATGATATAATCAAGCGGATCAAATCCGTCCGGAAGGGATGATGATTCACCGCCGGTTAAATATTCAGATATTGGGAAAATTTTTGAGTCATAAAGAGCATCTGACGATGGCCGCACCTGAAAAAAGATAGTATTTATACCGAATGACGCCGCAGTTTCTACTATATCATCAAGTTCCGCGGCAAGCTCTTTTGACGAAAGCCCCTTTTTCGACGGGAAATCTATATTATAAACCGAGGCAATGAAAACGCCGCGCATTTCAACGTCAACATCCGTTATGCTGTCAAGTGCATTTGCCTTCTCTGCCCCATCCCATGGATCAAGCACGGGTGTTGTGTCAACGTTATCCACCACTTCGGTGCATGATGACAAAACAGCAGTTAAAAACAAAAGTAAAGCAGCAAAAATCGCGCGGGGACGAACACCATGAGGACGGGACAAGCTCTTTCCTTTTTCATGTGTTTGCCGCTTTGTTGATGGCATAAATCGCCAAATAAACGAAATTGTCACTCCCCTGTCCTCCGTTTTTCACCATTATATCCGTTACAATTTTCACGCCTACTTTGATTTTTCATATAAAGCGCCGCCGACCATCTTCTCCTGCATAATAATGTTTATGCGGACAAGCCTGTAATATGTACTGTTACGGCGTTGTAATCGGAGTTGTTTACGCTGTGCTTTTATGCGATATTTTAATTATACGCCTGTGTCATAGCACGGTCAACAGGAATAAAGTAGCTGCATTAACATAGTCATTTAAGTTTTACGGCATCATAAAACAAAAATCATCCGTAATTTTCACAACAGCACATCAAAAAAGAAAAAATAAACGCGCTGAATGTGAAAATTAGCGGTTGTTTTTATTTTTAATAAGATAAAAATAAGTTTGTATTTTTATTTTCTATGTTTGTGCCACAGGTGGTAGCCCTTCCCCTGTGCTGTCTGCCACACCGGAAAAATACGAAACATACATCGGCATCATGGGCAGCATGCATGGTGATATGAACGATATGAACCCTTCAAGAAATGTAATTAAAAAGCGCATGCTTCGTCCTTCCCATTAAGTATTTCATGAATTTCAGTCGGCGAGCGCTTTAAGTGCGTCTTTATCTTTTACAATAATTTCGCCTCGCTGCAACTCAACTATGCCTTCATCTGCAAAGCGGTTAAGCATCCTTGTGACAACCTCACGAGCCGAGCCGATGTTCTTCGCTATCTGCTCGTGAGTTGTTTTTATGCGAGCGTCAGAATATTCAACCAGTTTATTATATAAATATGTTGCGAGCCTGCGGTCAAACCCGAAAAACAAAAGCTGCTGCATCGCCCACATAACATCGGAAAAGCGCTCGGCCGTCAGTTTATAGACGAAATTTTCAACTCTGATGTTCGATTCCATCAGCGTATTGAGCGTGCTGGAGTTTAAAATGAGAACATCGGTATCGACCTCAGCTTCCATATGCACTTCAAATGTTATTTGCCTCAGCACACACGCAGCGGACAAAACGCAAATCTCCCCCGCGCCTATCCGGTAGAGCAATATTTCGCGCCCTTCCTCAGATATCATGGACACACGGACAGAACCTTCTCTGACAGCTACCAGCCCAAGGCATAAAGCGCCATCGCTTCCGAAAAGAAGCTGCCCTCGCTTAAAATGAGCTGTTACAGCATTGTTCAGTATAAGTTCCTTCTCATCTGCCGTAAGGTCATCCCAAAACGGAAGAAACCGACGCACAGGTATCATACCATCATATTTAGCTTTATCATCACTATAATTTTTCAGCATAATATACCTCCCTTAATAATAAAGCATATTGCTCTTTCGGATGTCGTATCGGCAGGCAGTTATTTCTGCACCATGGCAAGGATATCGTTCTTTGCACGCACACCGACTGACGCTGCTGTAATTTTATTGTCTTTGATGACAATAAGAGTAGGTATGCTGAAAACATTGAAAGCTGAGGCAAGCTCAGGTTCCTCGTCGACATTGACCTTGCACACCTTGTATTCATCGTGCTCAGACGCTATCTCATCAATCACAGGTGCAAGCATACGGCACGGACCGCACCATTCCGCCCAAAAATCAATAATCACGGGCTTGTCGCACCCTACTACCTCATCATTAAAATTTTCTTTTGTAAGTTTTGTGATTAACATCTATATATCCTCCACTTTATGTTTTTGGCTTTTGTGCAATAGCAGAAAACTGTGCAACTTATTGCTACAAATGACTGTTTTGAATATTATACCATCATTACGGTTATCTTCGGTGACAGAGTCACAAAAATAAGTATCTTATCAAAAATTTTTAAAGTAAAGACTCATTCAAATTGTTGTTTTTTATTATTTTACATCTTAAATCTTTAAAAATACTTCCTCTATGTGATATAATGTTGAAAAATATTCCCCCGCGTAGGATGCTTTAAATGAAAAAAAAGATTTTTTCATCAAAATCAATTTATACCGCAATTATTACTACCGCGGCGGTTGCACTAACGCTGTCCGCCGCGCTCATTTTTGCCTTAGTGCACATATCCGCAAGCACCCCGACAGCATTTTCCGGGGGTATAACTTCGTCCGATGATGCTATCCTGCAGGCAAATGGCGAGGCAGGGCTTTTCCTTGCGGATATAACAACGACGCCATCACCGGCTGAAGAAGCTTTATATACAGGACTGAAAAATTCCGACACTTCAATAAACCTTGAATCGTTTTCGCTTACAAAAGATGAAGTGAGCCAAATATTTGAGCGCGTTCTTTACAGTCATCCTGATCTTTTTTACGTATCCCGCTCATATTCTTATACATATACGCCAAACGAGACAGTTCTATCTCTTACACCAAAGTACCTTTATAAAGGCGCTGCCCTTACAGCTGCTAAAAACGAATACTCGTCGCTCGTTGCCGATATTGCCTCCGGCGTTAAGTCAAGCTGGAGCAATATTGAGAAGCTCATATACTTAAACGATTATTTCTGCCTAAACTTTTCATACGACTCGACATATACAAAGGGAGATGCATACACACTTCTCAAGGAAAAAACCGGCGTATGCCAGGCTTATTCCCTTGCATTTGGAGCTGTGCTTGATTATCTTGGCATCAAAAACGGCTATGTTTCGAGCAAATCAATGAACCACGCATGGAACGTCGTTTATATTGACGGCGCTTGGTATCACCTTGATGTAACATGGAACGACGCATCCGATGTAGAAGGCAAAGCCGGACATTCGAACTTTCTCTTAAGCGATGTTGGCATATCCTCCCCGTCTGCATCAAATCACAATGGCTGGACGCCAGATTATAACTGCACATCAACAAAATATGACACAGCCATCTGGCGCACAGTCAACACACCTTTCGTTTATGCAAACGGCGCTTGGTATGCAGTTGATAGCTCTGATTTTACGGTTTATAAATATAATCTAAATGTCGGCACAAGAACTGCTCTTACGACGATAAGCGGCAAATGGAGCATATGGGACGATAACGGCGCTTATATATCATGCTACTCCGGCATAGGTATATATAACGGTACCCTTTACTACAACAATACATCAAAGATTTTCGCCTATGACCTTGCAACAGGCAACTCCCGTGTGCTCGCCGAAGTCGACAACACTGACGGTTATATGTATTACCTTACCATCACGGGCAACAAGCTAACGTATTATTTGAGAACGTCAGAAAAATCAGCGATAACTGCTATGAGGACGATTGATCTTGATGCAGCATCGGAGAAGTACACAGTTACGTATATAGTTGATAACACCGTTTATTACATAGGTTATTACGTACCGGGAGTAATGATAGCTCCTCCCCAACCCCCCATGAAGGAAGGATACGTATTTACCGGTTGGTCTCCTGCTCCCCCTAATGTAATGCCGGAGGAAAACTTGACGGTGTTTGCCATATTTGATGTTTGCAATCATAAAAACACGACAGAAATAGTTGTAAAAGAGGCAACCTGCACAAAGGATGGCACGTCAAGGGTCGTGTGCTCTGACTGCGGCAAGGTCGTCTCTGAACTTACGGTTAAGGCAGGTCATAAGCCCGGCACGTGGCAAGTAACAAAGGCTGCAACATGTGTGTCAGATGGCCTTCGCGAGCGTCTTTGCTCTGTTTGCGGTAAGTCGCTTGAGAGTGAAGTCGTACCAGCAACAGGTATTCACATATTTGGCCCATGGGAAATAATCAAAGAACCAACCGGTGACTCCGATGGACTCCGTCGCCGCACATGCATAACATGCGGAGAAGTTGAAGAGGAAACGTTTAGCTCTCCTGTCTCACCCGATACGGAAACCGAGCCAGATTCGAACGATGCGTCAACAGAGCCTGTAACCGAAACGGGCATTCTTGATACTGAAACTGTTACAGATACCGGTTCTGTAATTGACGACGGACGTAAAAATTATATATCGAATCAGGTTGCGCTTTATATTCTCATCGTCATTATAAGCGGTGCAATATCCTGTTTTCTCATTATGCTGATTATTAAAAACGATAAAAATAATAATACTAAAACAAAAGTTAAAAACAAAATAAAAAAAAGACGCAAGAATTTAAATAAATAAAAAGGCACTTAAAAAATAGCTGTTGTCCGGCGGCATTTTCCTGCTCCCAGGCAACAGCAGTATTTTTAATGCTGTACAAATTTATTTTTACTTTTACTTATCCGGGTGGTCTTGCTCCCAGGGAAAGCCGGGGTATATGTCATTATGCTGATATGCGACCTTCACTGTGATACAGTTCACAAGCTATCCGAATTTGGGCTGCGTGATAATCCCACAGCCCATGTTGACCTTAACAGAATGTTATCTGCCAGATACGCGCTCGGTACCTTCGCTGCCTTTGTCGATGCGAAAAAAACTTCGTTTCCGTCGCCTTGGGATGAATGCTTGTCGCTTCTCGGGCGGCTCCATGACGAGATAAATTCCAACTCCGATATAATAACGCCTGCTCTTTGGTCAGGCGACATTGAAGCCGCTCTTTCGAGCGGTAAAATGTTAGCTTTACTTTCCGCCGAAGAAGGGGGCGTTATAGAGCACGATATATCAAGGCTTGATAAGCTCTTTTCGCTTGGTGTGCGCATGATGACAATCACATGGAATTATGAAAACACTCTTGCCTGTCCTGCTTACTGCAGCGGTGCTGTGGGTGCAAAGCCTACTGTTGTGGGAAACACATATATTGGCGGCGGCTTGACGGAGCTCGGACGTTTGTTTGTCGAAAAGTGCGACGAGCTTGGTATCATCATTGATGTTTCGCACCTTTCTGACGCAGGGTTTTATGATGTTGCACGCTTCTCACGCCTTCCTTTTGTCGCAAGCCACTCAAATGCCCGCGAGGTTACGCCTTATCTTCGCAACATAACCGATGATATGATTAAAATTATCAGCTCACGCGGTGGTCTTATCGGGCTAAACCTTGCTGCTGATTTTTTGGGCAGCGGAGACGGTGAATCTATTGCCCGCCATGCACTCCATATAGCCAAAATCGGTGGCGTTGATTGCATCGCACTTGGAGGCGACCTTGACGGCATACCGACAAACCCATATTTTCCGGACTGCGCTGCCGTGCCTAAAATTGCCGATTATTTGTTGGCGGCAGGCTTCACTTCAAGCGAAGTTAACAGGATAATGGGCGACAATGTGATCCGCTTCCTCCGTGAAAACCTTCCGAAGCATCCATCTGTATAAAAACTAAATAAAACAAAAACCGCCGAGGGTGTAAACTATCACCCCCGGCGGTTTTGTATTATGCTATTTAAGTTATAATACCGCAATGTCGCCTTCAGGCGCCACTACAGACCCACCTTCCGGTACAGGAGCATGTTGTGCCGCAAGAGACTTTAATAACACATCTTCTTTTTCTTTTTCTTCAGCTTTACCGCTGAAGCGCAAGTCCGCCTTAAGCTCTGCACCGGCTATAACATGCGACCCAGGAGGTGTTTTTGTGCCGGAGCGCAAAACAGCTCCATTTTCAATGATGCTGTATGCTCCAATGACACAGCCCGGCTCAATTGTGACGCCGCTGCCTATCGTCACCCCCCTGCATATAATCGAATCAACCGCCGTTGTGTCAGCACCTGCGGTAACTCCGTCGTGAAGAACACAGCCATCGAACACAGATCTTTCATGAACTCGGCAGTATTCTCCCATAATAGCACCGCTTTCATCAATATGCGCCGAATACCCCCTTATTTTGCCGTGCGCGGCATCAAAACATGCACGGCGGTATGCATCAAACCCGCCTATATCGCACCAATAGCCAGCTCCCTCAATACCGCATATCTTATCACCGCGTGAGAGCATATACGGGAAAAGGTTATGGCCAAAATCGTACTTCGCTCGAGGAATCATACCAACAGCACGACGAGATAATATATAAATGCCCGAGTTTATGACGGCTGTATATCCTTCAAACGACGTTGGTTTTTCGATAAAACCTGTTATTCTTCCGCATACCCGTCCGTCGCTAAAAATTTCGCCTGAATTAGAATCGTCCTTCTCATTATCTTCCGAGATGATGACGACACCGTAATTCCACGGCTCATCTGAACGCGCAAGCAAAAGCGTTGCTTCGGCTCCTGCCCTTCTGTGATATGATAATGCCTCGCCGATGTCAAAGTCGCAAACGGCGTCACCTGATAAAACTACAAGCTCATTGAAATCACGTATCACATCGGCCGCCGCCCGCACGCTGCCTGCTGTTCCAAGCGGTGATGTTTCGACTGAATACAAGAGTCTGACGCCGTTGTAATATTCACCATAGAAATCTTCTATCTGCTCGTGCATATATCGCGTTGTCACAATAGCATATTTAATGCCGGCAGCACGAAGCATATTTAGTGATGCCGTCATTGCCCTTTCACGTCCGATGGGCAATAGTGGCTTCGGAATTGTGTCCGTTATTGGGCGAAGACGACTTCCATTCCCCCCAGCCATAATAACGGCAACAGTTTTATATTGTCTCATACCGTTTATAATGAAAAACCGCGCAAATGAAGGTAGTTCGCACACTGGCGATGACACCCTCATTCATGCGCATCACTTACCTCCGGACTTTTGTCACCTCCGGTGATTTTTTAGATGTGACCGGTACGTCTCTCCTACAATGTTAACCAAAGGTGAATTTTCTGTAACATATTTTTCTCGTGCAAGGCAAAATTTATTCTTCTTTTAGCGTCAAATGAATATATTGCCCACACCGGTCAATAATACTTTCATAAGAAATTTGTGGCTGTCACTCCTCACATTATCGCCACACTAAAGTTATACGAAAGGGACAATATGATGAAAAACATGAAAACAAAATCCGTTTTGAGAGGGACGGAACGCCGCATGATAAAAATCGTTCATCCGGATAGCGAACTGTTTGATGAGGCATATTTTATATTGAAGCCAAACGCGCGTTACGGCAACTCTGATGACAGCAGCACGTTAGTCGAGGAGGCGTCTCGAATCGTTTGCGACAATCTGATGAGTGTAAAGTGTACCGGCATTACATCGCGCCGTTTAGCAAAGCGTGATAAAATTATTTCTTTTTTCGCTGGTGCCGCTACATGCGCCATGCTTGCTTTGTTTGTATTTTTACTTTTGTAGAAAACAAAGTGCCGCACAACTTGACATGTAAAAGCCGGCATGGTAAAATGAAATGCAAAATAATCTCATAATACACGTAACACACGTATTTGCGACGCGCGAGTACGTTTGCGCGCGTCTTACATATATACATACAAATTAATTTGGCTTTATGTGACTTTACGCGGAATTCACACAGGGGCGCAAGACGCTCCTTTTTTCCGTGCGCTTTATTTGCGCTCTTTTTTTGCGCTCTGTTGATTTTGTTCAAAATGCAAAATTTTACCGCAAAATGTTTTTACACTTACATTTTGCGGTTTGCGTTTTGTGCTTTGAACTCTGTGCTTTGCACTTTACGCTATTATCCACTGCCGCGTGGAGTTTATAAAGGCCGTACATAAAAACCACAAGGAGAATCTATGGCAAGATCAAAGAAAATTACTGCTTTTGACAAACTTAAGGTAATTGCACTCGGTGGTCTTGACGAAATCGGCAAAAATTTATACGTTTTAGAATATGATAGTGATATTATTGTTGTTGACTGCGGGCTCGGATTTCCAGATGAGGATATGCCCGGTGTCGATTTCGTTATCCCTGATATAACATACCTTGTAAAAAATTCTGATAAGGTGCGCGGTATATTCATTACACATGGACACGAAGACCATATCGGCGCACTACCATACGTTTTACGCTCACTTCACGTTCCTGTCTACGGCACACGCCTGACGCTTGGTATCATTGAAAACAAGCTTGACGAGCACAAGCTTGATTTTAAACCGGAGCTTATATGCGTTAAGGCAGGAGACAAAATCAAAGCTGGCGTATTTACGGTTGAATATATACGTGTCAACCACAGCATCGCTGATGCTTGCTCACTCGCAATTAAAACACCGCTTGGCTCTGTCGTTCATACAGGAGACTTTAAGTTTGACCTTTCACCGATTGATGGTGAGGTTATGGACGTTAAGCGCTTAGCAGAGCTTGGCGGTGAAGGCGTTTTGCTTCTTATGTGTGACTCAACGAACGCCGATCGTCCCGGATACACACCGTCTGAACGTACAGTCGGTGCGACTTTTGATCAAATATTTATAAGCAATCCAAAAAAGCGCGTTATCGTCGCCACATTCTCATCAAATGTTCACCGGGTTCAGCAGATTATTGATTACAGCATTCGCCACGGGCGCAAGGTGGCCATCACCGGACGCAGCATGATTAATATAGTGGGAGCTGCTGTTCGCCTCGGCTACATGAACTTCCCCGAAAATGCTATAATCGACATATCCGAAATAAAGCGCTATCCTGATAACCGTTTGACGATAATAACAACCGGCAGTCAAGGTGAGCCGATGTCGGCTCTTTCACGCATGGCATTTGGCGACCATTCGTGTGTTTCTGTCGGGCCAAACGACCTTGTTATAATATCTGCAAACGCAATCCCCGGAAACGAAAAGCTCGTTGGTAAAATTATCAATGAGTTATACCGCTGTGGCGCCGAGGTATATAACGATACAACAACTCAGATTCACGTCTCAGGCCACGCCTGCCAGGAAGATCTCAAGCTAATGCACGCCTTAACAAAGCCGAAATATTTCATGCCCATCCATGGCGAACGCCGCCATCTAATGGAGCATAGAAAGCTTGCCCTCTTTATGGGCATAAAGCCCGAGAATATTTTTGTCCCTGAAACAGGTCGTGTGTTAGAAATTGACCAAAACGGCGCTCGTTTCAACGGCACTGTAACGGCTGGCCGTGTGCTCGTCGATGGTTCCGGTGTGGGCGATGTTGGATCTATCGTCCTGCGCGATAGGATTTTGCTATCACAAGACGGTCTTATTATCGTGTCTGCCGCTGTTGATATGAACTCGCGGCTTCTGCTCACAACCCCCGAAATATTTACCCGCGGCTTTGTATACGTCAAGGAATCCGAGGAGCTTATGGATGAGATGCGCCTTTTTGCTCTTGAGGCGCTTGAGAATGCTTTATACGCAAGCAAGGCTGACCTTTCTCAAATAAAAAGCAATATTAAGGATAGCCTATCAAAATTTATCAACCTGAAAACAAAGCGACATCCGATGATAATGCCGATAATAATATCTGTGTAAAGCATCGTCTAAAACATAAGACAAAAAACCCCCGAAGGCAAATACCTTCGGGGGTTTTGACGCTTTATACGATCGGTGTAAACCCACTCTAATATTTTGCATGCTTAATACGACAAAGTCTTGCGGTGGTCGTCGATGTAATCTCTCTCAAGTGACAAGCGCCCGTTTTCCATACGGAAAATTCTGTCCGCATGGCTTGCTATTTGCATATCGTGCGTCACCATGATAAGCGTCTGACCGATAACTTCACGCGTTTTAAGGAGGAGTGACAGCACTTCGTCAGCGTTTGCACGGTCAAGGTTTCCTGTAGGCTCGTCAGCAAAGAGAATCTGCGGCATATTAATAAGCGCACGAGCTATAGCTACACGTTGCTGTTGACCGCCGGACAGCTCGCTCGGCAAATGATGGAGACGATCCTCAATCTTAAGAGTTGATATCAGACGGCGCAATGTTTCTTCATACTGATAACCCGGCTTGTTGCACATAAGTGTCGGAATTAGTATGTTTTCGAGAGCTGTAAACTGTGGTATGAGGTTATGCCGCTGGAATACGAACCCCATATTCTCTCCCCTGAACCGGCTAAGCTCGTCATGACCCATTTTTGTAATGTCTTGGCCACGTATTTTTATGCTTCCGGCGTCAACCCTGTCAAGTCCGGCACAGCAATGCAGAAACGTGCTCTTACCTGAACCTGAAGTGCCGATAATTGCGATAAATTCGCCTTCCTCCACCTTCAGGTCAACGCGGTTTACGGCTGTTATGACTTCGTCATATTGCTTATACTGCTTTATAACACTTTCTGACTGCAGAATATATTTTGACTTAACATCACTGTATTGTCTGTTCATTATCATGTACCTCTTTTGCGTTGTGCGCTGTTATCCTCATATTAATTGCTAAATGAGCAATATATAGATAAGTTATGTGTTAAATGATATAGCATTAGGCAGAAACATCGCTATGCTCAACGGAAAGTATCTTTGACTTGCGACGCATAAAGCTCTTATAGGGCATATATGCGGAAAGGAAACCGCAAGCTACTGAAATTACAATGCTGAGTACAATAGCATACCACGGCATATAGAATTCGTATCGGATAAACGTCTGTGTCCATTTTGGAATCGTGACATTGACGAAAAAGTATAGTAAGAAGCTTAATAGATATCCAAGTCCTATGCAGAATATGAAGGCCAAAATACTCATTGCTATTCCGCCCATAATGTAAAGGCGTCTTATATCAGTGCCAATAGCACCCATCGACTGTAGTATTGTAAACTCGTCCTCACGTTTAAAATAGTACAGCGTCTGCGAGAAGAACCAAATCATCGGAGAAATTGTCAGGAGCAGTACTGCCACAAGCGTAAATATTTCATCATACTGCTTATCTTCATTTATGACATTAAAACTGAGAGCATGGGTGTTCGTCACTGAGACATAACCGTAAAGAAGTCCCCATTCGCGCAGTTGATTTTCAATTTCGCGGACTTCATCAACCGAAAGCGTCTGATCAATATAAGTATCAAGATTGTAATAATTAACTTCCTTGCCCGTTATCAAACTGAAATCTTCACCATTTAAGTAAACGGGCATTTTTAATGTTGGTATGTCGTATATTATAGCGCCAATTGTAAATTCGTAATAATCATATATATAGTATTCAAGCTGTTGTCTTAAAAGAGCCTTGCCCGTCAAGTTTGAATCGACGGCTGCTCTCTGCCCGACCTTTTTTGCTATTGTTATCTTATCTCCGACCTTATAATTATAGCGAGGAATATTATTGACAGAATCGGCTATGATTACCGTTCTTTCATTATTAATAGCGGAATAAAGATCACCTGTATATTTATACTGCTTAAGAGTTTCTATGACGTCCTCGTCAACAGTCCTGTATTCGACCTGGTTTGTGACTCGGATGTCATCGTTGTTATCCGGGACAACGAGGTTAGAAAACGGGAGAGCATGTTTTGAATCGACAGCAACATATGATGCTATGTTGGCAGCGCTTTCTTTGTTTGATTTATCGACAAGCGTTATTCCTTTGATATTATAAATTTCATCTCTCATCATTGAGTCAAAGGAAATGCCGGTTGCCGAAAGGTCTACCTTAAACTGCGGTTTATCCATTGAAAGTGTCGTGCGCGTTATTTCAGCAACATAAAGGCCGCAGATGAAAAGTGATGTAAATATAATTGCGGAAACAAGCAATCGAAGGTTGTATTTACGGAAACGCCATGTTGTAAATAATTCATATTGAAGCGGGAACTTCGTTCCGAATATATTAAGCGATCTACGCGGGGAGGTGACAAGGTTAGAGTTATCCTGTGATATGATAAGTGACATTGGCGTCTTAATCGACGCTAAGCGCATCGGGAACCATACCGATACAAGCATTACGATAAAACCATATAGTATTGTCAAAAGCAGTGTCCAAACCGGACAGCTGAACGGAAGTCCGACATTAACATGTAGTATAATGTACGCTATCAAAACCGAAACGCCCGTTGCGGGTAAAAATGGCACCGCCCAAATAATGAGCATTTCCCAAAAAGCCGTTTCAAAAAGCTTTTTGAAATCTGCGCCAAACGTAAGATAAATTCCGAATTGGAATTTATAATGGTTGATTCTGATGTTGTATAGAACAACTAAAAGGAATACAGACAGTGCAATCAGCGCAACAATGGAAATAACGTATATAATACGGTTTGCGGCCAAATTCTTTGAGAAGTTCAGAAGAGGCGTTGTTACATACGTAAGCATTTCGCCCTCTTCAGTGTATTTGTTCAGCTCCTTGAGCCATTTGTTCTGGAAGCGTTCAAGAGCAAAGCCAAGGTCTTTTCCTTTGAGTTTTAAGTAAACGTCGTAACGCACCTCTCCGTCGAAGGCGCTTATGTGCTTAACCGTACGCACAACATCAAAAACAATATCATTCGAGAAAACGGCTATCATATTGTTCTCAATTATGAGCATTTGATAGTCGTTTATCGATTTGAGCATTATATGGTAGTCATATTCCTCTTGAACATGCGCCCATTCAGTTTTGTTATTATTATAAAGAATTACAGTTAGCGTGGCAAAAAATACTTGAATGATGAAAAAAGCGGCAAAAAAGCAAGCATACTGCCTTGCGTTTGCTTTTACATTCTTAGCAGCAAGCTTTATATTTCTACCTATATAGTCAAATAATTCTATAACCATTTCCAATCAGCGGGGCAGAAGAAGCCATCCGCAACCCTTTCGAGTGATGCGCTACTATATCTCTCAATAATTATAAAACATCTGCTTAATTTTGTCACCGATGTTATGTAATTTGCCATAAAAATTTAAACATTTGTTAACATTTAAACATACGTTTTGTTTTTTATATTACATCCGAATTATACAAAAACCGTCTTGCATATGCTCCTGTGCTAATTTGGCCTCACGCCGCTGGCATGTAAAAATCAGCGACTGTATTTTGCCACCTCCAATATCTATACTTTCTTTGGATGCACGCAGAAGCAAAAGTAGTATCCTTTTCGCTCGCTCATCATCGATGGAAGCGAAGCTTTCATCAAAAATAATAGGCGTCAACTCGCGCCGGTAAAGGACGCGAATCAGGGCAAGACGAAGCGATATATACGCAAGCTCCGTTGTGCCAGCGCTGAAAAAGTCAAGCTCGCGCGTACCGCCATCAGCCGTCATTGTAACACCAAGAGATGCGTCAACACCAAGTGAGCTGTATTTGCCTCCGGTCAGCTCACCCATGTATTCGCGCGCGTATGTCGTAAGCCGCGGTGCAACGCCTGCGCGTACGCCCTCACCCGCTGCTTCAAGCATCGAATGTGCAAGCACGTATGCGTCATGACGAAGCGTACCTGCTTCAATTTCAGCGTTGAGGTCTTCAAGGCGGACGGCGATCTGCGACGGGTCAGCAGCAGAAGCTGCAAGCTGTGCGCGGCGCACTTCAAGCTTGTGTATATTTTCTGTCAGAAGTGTAACTGCATTTTCATTGAACTCGCGCTCAAGCTTCATAGCGGAGATGGTTGCGCTGTCAAGCTCCGGCAAGGGTGTGTCGCCTACGATAGCACGAAGGGCTGCTTCATCAGCGCCTGCAAGTGAACGGCGAAGCTCCTCTGCTGTGCTTTTATATAGTTCTATGTCCGCCGACACACGCTCCTCGGTTGCTACTATTTCCTCGCATTCACAAAGAGTGGCTGAAAGCACCCCGCGAATATTAGCTCCCTCGGCAAGGGGGGTGCGGACTGATATAAGTGCTGCCACCTCGCTCGCCAGCCTGTCGTATTCCTTACATGCGTCATGATACACGCCCTCGGCGACGGTTACAGCTTCCCTGCGCTGCGCGTCAAGTTCTGCAAAATTAGCATACTCCGTAAGTGCATCAGAGAGCATTTGAAGACTGCGCGCTCCGTATGTCCTACACACGCGACGGCATCGTCTGCCAGCTCTTGCAGCGATGATAGAGCAGAAAATGCCGACTGCCAACTGCGCGCCACTTACTATGTAAAGAGGAAGATATCCGCTTTCTATAAATATAATGAGGGCGGCAAGCGCTAAACTACCAATAAGTAAAATACCGGCAAGTATTGTAGCTATTATTGATCTTTTTTTATGGCGGGTTGCTGCGCGGACTATTTCGTCGCGTGCCTCTTGTGTCGACACTGCGGCATAAAGCTGTTTTATATCTGTGTTTTTGTTTATGTCTCCAGCATTGTCATCACCGCTGCGCTGACTTTTGAGAGTAGGATCATGTGCTCGCAGCGAATCAACTGCCGCGCGCCTGTCATTAAGCGTTCTGCTTGCTTGAGCAACGTTTGCTGCGGCAGAATCAATCGCATCTGATATGCTGCGTAGCTTTGATACATATTCGCTGTCCGGGAAATGATTGTTTTTACACCCGCGCTCAAGAAGTGCGTCCTTTTCGGAGTACAGCGTCTCAAGCTTTTTCTCAATTTCATGAAGCGTATCAAACTGCCTGATTGCTACGCTTGCCTCATATGCCTCAAACTTTGCTCTGGCAGCGTCGCGACGCTTTATCGCGATATCACGCTTCTCCGTCAAATCAGCTATCGAACCGTCAATAGATATTAATTCAGCCGAGGAGTGCTTCGCTTCCTCAAGCGAAGCCATAAGCGCATCGCGCTCCCGCTGTTTTTCAACAAGCGCGCCGCCTCGACCACTTTTATGGCGTAAAGCCCGCCGTTCAGCATCAATTTTATCAAGCGCCAGTTGCGTATTCACAGTTTCATCAGCACTGAAAAGCAAGTTTTCCGCTGCTTCAGCCATACTGCGGCCGTCAATGCGCGCGCCGTCAGTCTGCCTTACAAACGCCGTGCCGAGGAATACGTCCTCCGGCACCCCAAGCAGAACCTCACCCGGGTTTTTACCGCGATAAATTTGATCGTTTGTCTCCATATCCGTCATCCGAACCGTCTCGCGGTATGATTCACGGCCTGATGTGTCCGTTGATACAGACAGATGGCGCTCAACCAGTATGCGTCTGCCGCCCGCCGATAAAACAAGTGAAACGGAAGCAGGCGAGCCGTCCCAGCTTAAGTACTTGCGCCGCTCCGTCAGCGTTGTGCCGTCCGTCACTTTCTGCGGCAGGCCATACAGAACAAATTTAATGGCAGCAGCGACTGTCGTCTTTCCCGATTCGTTTTCGCCCTCGAAAATATTGACACCCGGCGACAGTGTAAACTCACGCTCACGCAGCCCGCCGAAACTTTTTATCTTAATTTTTTCAATATACATATGTCGCGCGCCCCTTCCTAATTAGCCGTGCTTATGCTTATATTTTCGCCCGCCATTGCCGCAAGACCACAGCGAAGCGCAAGCGAGGCAACAGTCCTCTCACGCTCATCGGCGCTTGTCAACATGGGTAATAACTGGCGGTAAAATTCACCGCGTATTGTAGGGTCGCTCTCAAGATATTCGCCACCGTAAATGGGAGATGTCGTATCCTTAATGTCAAGCGCAAAAACTTCGCCGATACCCCGGGAGATTGACTCAGGCGATATTACAAGTGCAGGCGGCACTGCTCCCTCAAGAATGATGCGAAGAATCGTCGTGTCGTCCATATTTTCATCGCGAATAAGCGACTTAACTTTTTCCGTTATCTCCGAACAGGAAGCAGCGCCGGTGACATTAAGCCGCCTGACCTCGTATTTTCTGCTTGAAAAGATATGTCTTTTAAGCGTTACTTTACCGTCATCCGACACTTCGGCATAAATGGCGCCCTTCGGTCCTGTTTCGTCGTAACCGCGCCCCTCAAGACAGCCGCAGTACGCATATACGAAGCTGCCAGCCTCGCTCGCTTCCGGCGCGTTATGGACGTGTCCGAGTGCAGCATAATTGAATCCGCATGCCTCAAGCTCCGCTGTCGATATGGGGCAGTATGGCGACAGAGGTGAGTTCAGATGCGCATGCGCACATAAAATTTTAATATATCCACTGTCCCCCGTCGGACGGAGCGGGCTTTTTCGCATTGTTTCGCCTGTAAAAGCGTAGCCGTACACCTCGCAGCCAAGCTCCGGGAAAGAAAAACTCGTCTGTTCACTTGATTTGAATATGTAAACGTTCTCCGGGAACTTTACCTTTGCATAGACACTGTCGGGCGTGTAAGGATCGTGGTTGCCGGGGCTTATTACAATTTTACAGTCGGGAACACGTGAAAACTCACGCAGGACAATTGAGACAGTCTCTTTCGTAACAAAGCCCGTGTCAAAAAAGTCGCCGGTTATAAGCAATAGATCAATCGAATTATCACGGACATACGTCATCAGCGATGAAAAAGTGCTGCGGAGTTCTGCCCGGCGGATCTCCGACCGCCGCGCATCAAGCCCCGAAAAGGGGCTGTCAAGATGTATGTCCCCCGTATGAAGAATTTTAAGCATCGCGCCCTCACAGATAATTCCTTAGTAATAATTATAATACCACGCGTCTCCGCCTGGCGCAAGCAAGGCGGGGACGAGCATTTTCGTTCGAAATCAATCTACCGTTTTAATCACGTCCAATTTTGTGCGTTTTTCATTCTATATCAAGGTGCATTTTTGATATCGGAGGCCAAAAAACACTGTCAAGCACTGCCCAGTCCTCCGCCGACACAACAATGTCAGCGGCTGCCCTGTTTTCCCGCACGTGAAGAGGATTTGACGCTTTCGGTATCGCCACAACACCGCCCCCGCGTATAGTAAAAGCAAGCATTATCTGCCAAATAGTCACACCGTATTTATTAGCGAGTTTGCGGAGCACATCGTTTTTCTCAAAATCATAGCTCATTCGCCGCAGTGTTCCCTTTTGCGCAAGCGGGCAGTATGCCATGACAGCAATTCCACGGCTTTTAAGCCACGGGAGCAGGTCAAACTCGATTCCACGGGAGCCGAGGTTGTATAAAACCTGGTCGACAGCACAGTTTTCGCCGCCCGGCACGGCCATAAGGTCCTCCATGTCGGCGACGTCGAAGTTTGAAACACCCCAGCGCCTGATTTTACCGGCCCGGACAAGCTCCTCCATGCAAAAAACCGTTTCTTCAAGTGTTATATCTCCGCGCCAGTGGAGAAGATAAAGGTCAATATAATCGGTACGGAGGCGGCGCAGGGACGCGTCACAGCTTTTAAGTATCCCCCGCTTGCCTGCATTGTGCGGCAGGACTTTTGTGCAAATCATGTACTCGCTTCGCGGCACACCCCGCATGGCGCGCCCGACAAGCTCCTCCGATGCACCGTCGCCATACATCTCCGCAGTGTCGATCATGTTCATGCCGAGCGATACGCCAAGGCGAAGCGAAGCTTCTTCATCGGCGCTCTTTTTAGGATCGTCGCCGATATTCCAGCATCCCTGACCAACAACCGGCAGTATAAGCCCGTTTGCCGATACGGTTCTTGTGAGTTTTGTGTTGTTACTATTTATATTGTTGCTCTCCATTATATAATCCGTAAAAACTACAGTTTAACAGAAGCTGTCAGATGCTCATCAACATATTGGCAGGCGGCGAGGGCTGCAACGGCGCCGTCCGCTGTCGCCGTCGTTATCTGACGCACGCCTTTTGTGCGGCAGTCGCCTGCGGCGAACACTCCCGGGGTGCCTGTCGCACTTGTTTCGTCGGCAACGATATAGCCTCGTTCGTCAAGACGCGCAACACTTTTAAAGGGATCGTTTTCCGGCACAAGTCCTATTGCCACAAACATGCCATCAACAAAAAGCTCTTTTGTCGTGCCATCGCTCACCCGCTCGGTGACGATTCCTTCAAATTTATCTTCGCCGATGATAGATTTTACGGTCGTTTCGGTTATTACTTCTATATTATCACGTTGATATAGCTGCTGCTGGAGCTTTACTTCACCCGTCAGGAAGCTGAGGTTTTGTACGATAATAACTTTTTTACATGTATCAGATAAGAGAAGGGCCTCCTGCAAAGCAGAGTTCCCCCCGCCAATAACAGCAACCGATTTCCCCTTATAAAACGCGCCGTCGCAGACAGCGCAATATGAGATACCGTCGCCGATGAATTTTTCCTCGTTCGGCACGCCGAGCATTCTGTGACGCGCACCGGCCGCAATGATAAGAGCTCGTCCCGTATAGACGCCGCCTGTGCATTTTACCGTTTTAATATAGTCAGGCGCGCTGCCCAAAGCTACTTCAACAACCTCATCAAGCTCAAGCACCGCTCCCTGCTCAATAGCTTGTGAAACCATTCCATCCGCAAGTTCGCTGCCGCTTATTTTTAATATCCCGGGATAATTCTCGACTTTCGGAGAAAACGTCATCTGCCCGCCAAAGGTTGATTTTTCAATTAAAAGCACTGATTTTTGCGCGCGCCTTGCGTAAATGGCAGCTGTCAATCCCGCAGGACCAGCACCTATGATGATAATGTCGTACATGCGTTTACTTCTGCCTTTGCTTTACTGTATTGTATATAAAATGTATAAACACTATTAAAGTTAACAACAGTACGACGGCGCCCGCCGCTTTTAGCGGTGGGCGCTGCCGGATTATTGTGATTTTTTATTCTATTACTGTTTGCTTTCTCTTTTCTTTAGTCTGTTTTGTTATAAGCTGCGTTACCAAACGGCAGCCGCCGCTTTTGCTACTTCATCAATGTAATGTTTAACGCCGGACACACCGGTGAATTTCTGTGATTCTGCGCCGTTTCCGACAAAGAGAGTCGGAGCTTGACGGATACCGAGGTCAAGTGCAAGCTCTACGTTTTCATCAGCCAAAACTTTGACGTATTTTATGCCGGCACGGTCAAGAAGCGCTGTTGCTACCTTGCAGTTCGGGCATGTTGCTGTCGTAAAAAGATACGGAGTGCTCGAGTTACGAACCGTTTCGCTTGCAATACCCGCCGCACTTTTTGCCACGCTTGTCGCAACGTTTGCAGTTATGTTTGTCACGTCATGTGCTGACGACGGGATGCCCTCGCCATCCTTATTGCTTGATGTGCTCGCCGTCATATCCTCTGCCGTCGGTGATGCTGACATGCGCTCTAACACATCTTTATAAGCGCCATGTCCCACGACGTCGTAGGTAACGCGATCCTTAAATTCCTGAACTTTTCCGTCGTTCCAGTTGCTGACCGGACGATAATAACCTGTTATGCGGCTGTAAACCTCTGTATCAGCACCGCATTTATCGCACTTCGGATGCTCGCCGATGATATAACCGTCGTTCGGGCAAATAGAATAAGTTGGAGAAATAGTGTAATAAGGAAGCCTATAATTCTCGGCTATTTTACGTACAAGGGCAGCCGTTGAACGCCAGTCAGGCATACGCTCGCCAAGGAAAGCATGGAATACTGTCCCTGATGTATAAAGCGTCTGCAGCTTATCCTGGATGTCGAGCGCGGTGAAGATGTCGTCCGTAAACCCAACGGGCAGGTGCGAGCTGTTTGTGTAATACGGAGTGCCGCCCTTTTCGTTTGCCGTGATGATATCGGGGTAACGTTCCTTATCAAGCCTTGCCAGGCGGTAAGATGTTGATTCCGCCGGCGTTGCCTCAAGGTTATAAAGGTCACCGTACATCTCCTGATAATCAGAGAGACGATTGCGCATATGATTGAGAACCTGCTTTGTAAACTCCTGAGCTTCTTTGTGCGTCAAGTCACAGCGGAGCCACTTAGCATTAAGCGCAGCCTCGTTCATTCCGACAAGACCAATTGTTGAGAAATGGTTGTCGAAAGTGCCAAGATAACGCTTTGTATAAGGATAAAGACCAGCTTCAAGCAGTTTTGTGATGACTGTACGCTTTGTCTTAAGCGAACGTGCAGCTACATCAAGCATATGGTCGAGCCGCGCGTAGAAGTCGGCCTCGTCTTTCGCAAGATAAGCTAAACGCGGCATATTTAATGTTACAACGCCGATTGAACCGGTTGATTCACCGCTTCCGAAGTATCCGCCTGATTTCTTGCGCAGCTCGCGCAGATCAAGACGCAGTCGGCAGCACATACTGCGGATATCGGACGGCTTCATATCGCTGTTGACATAGTTTGAGAAATACGGCGTGCCGTACTTAGCCGTCATCTCAAAGAGCAAGCGGTTGTTTTCTTTGTCAGACCAGTCGAAGTCGCGGGTTATCGAATATGTTGGTATCGGATACTGGAAACCGCGTCCGTTAGCGTCGCCTTCTATCATTATCTCAATGAAGGCACGATTTATCAAATCCATCTCGGCCTGGCAGTCACCGTATGTGAAGTCCATCTCACGTCCGCTGACAATAGCCGGAATGTTGGCAAGGTCTTCAGGAACCGTCCAGTCAAGTGTGATGTTCGAGAACGGCGCTTGTGTCCCCCAGCGGCTCGGCGTGTTTACGCCGAAGATAAAGCTCTGTATACACTGCTTGACTTCTTTATAGGTAAGGTTATCAACCTTTACAAATGGAGCAAGGTAGGTATCGAATGACGAAAACGCCTGCGCGCCTGCCCATTCATTCTGCATGATGCCGAGGAAGTTTACCATCTGATTGCAGAGCGTGGAGAGATGGCTTGCCGGAGCTGACGTTATGCGTCCGGGAACGCCACCAAGACCTTCCTTTATAAGCTGTCTGAGAGACCATCCGGCACAATAGCCTGTAAGCATCTGAAGATCGTGCAGGTGTAAGTCTCCGTTGCGGTGGGCGTTTGAAATTTCCTGATCGTAGAACTCAGAGAGCCAGTAGTTTTCTGTAATTGCACCGGAGTTTGAAAGTATCAATCCGCCGACGGAATACGTGACAGTGCTGTTTTCCTTGACACGCCAGTCGCTCGCATTAACATACTTCTCGACGAGCTCTTTATAGTCAAGAATTGTCGCCTTCATGTTGCGTATCTTCTCACGCTGACGGCGATAGAGAATATACGCCTTTGCGACCTCTGCATATCCGGCTTGGACAAGAACTCTTTCTACGCTGTCCTGTATATCTTCAACAGCTATTTTGTCATCTTTGATTTTGGGCTGAAAATCGGAGGTAACCTTCAGCGCCATAAAATCAATAACGCTCTGATTATAATTAACGCCCTGTGCAACGAATGCCTTTGTAATTGCTGAAGCTATCTTTGTTATATCGAAATCAACGATTTTTCCGTCGCGCTTAATTACTTGATACATACCCATACCCCTTTTGTTCTTTATGTTAATATACAGAATTCAATATTGAATTCTCTTTGTCGAATTCGAGTGAAATGATTATATCACACTACATATAGGGACGTCAATCGCATAAAACACAATATATAGTTTCTTCTTTTGTTTATTGTGAACAAAAATTTTGAATTAATCAGTTAAATATAGTCATTATCTCATAATCCTGTGTTGCTTACACTAAACTGTCACACCGCGAAGCTCGGCACTTGGTATATACGGCAGAACAGCATCAAGGAGAACTTTCATATCAGCGTCGCTTGGCGCATGAAGCCCCTCCGTTAAAATATCGCCCGAATCCTCAAAACGCTGGATAAAATATCGGCGTGCGCCCATCAGCCACCGTCCGATTTCTACAAAGTCACTTGGCGTATGAAACTCGGCGACTGCCGTCGTGCGGAATTCATAGTCTATTATGCCCCTCTCAGCGGACTCCATAATAAAAGCTGAGCTTTCTCTTATATCTGGCATAGGGTCGTAAGTGAGTCCGCATGTCTCTTTATACTTAGATGGGGAGTTTTTTATATCCATTGCCACGTAGTCGACGGCACCGGATGAGATAACTTCCCTAAGCCGGTGTGGGGCGACCCCATTAGTATCAATCTTGACGGAAAAACCCATATCCTTTATTTTTTTTGCAAATTGTGTGATATCGGGCTGAAAAATAGGCTCACCGCCTGTTATAGCAACACCGTCAAGAATCCCCTGGCGCTTCGAAAGGAATAAAAAAAACTCCTCTTCATCAATTATGGGCAGCGTCGGTGAAACCTTGACAAGCGATGCGTTTTGACAAAACGGGCAGCGCATATTACACCCGGGTGTAAAAACTGTGCACGCCACTTTCCCCGGATAGTCAATAAGCGTGAGTTTATTAAAACCGCTAATTTTCATGTTATTTTCCTAATTTCTATGTCTTGCATTTATGCTGTGTGCGCCGCGTTCGCTTTTGCATCTTACCTATCGTTTAGAATTGTGTTTTTGCTGATATATTCATCAAGTATGCGCGCGCATGTTTTTACATATTCTACACATGGGCGTTTTTTATAATACTCGCGTGTCCGCGGCGACGGATCCCCGCCCACCGTGGCGCCCTCACCGGACGCAAAAAGAAGCTCGCGGCAGACAATAGATCCGTTCTCACAGCGGAATTGGCTGGCAAGCTCTCGTACACGCTCATAATGACGTGATTTTTCAGGGGATTTTGGGTCAGTATATCCGTACAGCATCCCCGCTACCATAAACATACCCGAGACTGCACCGCACACCTCTCGCATGCGCCCCATCCCGCCGCCAAAAGATGAGGAAATGCGCAGCGCTGTTTCACGATCCATGCCTGTTACGTCGCAAAAAGCTGTGAAAACAGCCTGTGCGCAGTTATAGCCTTCGCGGAATAGAGTTTCGGACGTTCTCTCGTGCTCTGTCATTTCATAATCATACCTTTTTGGAGGAATTATATTTCTTGTTATTGGTAATTGTTTATAAGCAGCTTTTAATACGGCTTCCCCTTGTGCTTTATTCATCTATTTTCCAATATCATTATATCATTAAAAACAACCCGGTGCAATCAACGCCCTTAAATATTTTTCCGGATGTAGTTCATCGTTTTTTTCATCTATTTTAACATTATCAGCACTGTCGGCATTGTTGACTGCCGCTACCCTCTCTGATATAATTTTTTCATAAAATATGGCGCATTTTTATTCCTTCCCACACCACTCATCATTGATACGCAGTATTTTTAGCACATACGTGAAAGAATAAATAAAAGGAAAAAATGACAAAAGGGATCGGGCTACAATGAAAAATCCGACGCAAAAAAAGAAAAGGCAACGTCACCCCGCTGAGTTTATCTTGACAGCTGTCACAGCAGTTTTGATTTTTACATCTGCTGTCGTGCTAAACTTTCTTACGCCTCTTTTTGCCGACGATTTTTCATACAGCGTATCATTTGAAACAAAACTCCCTATTTCCTCCTTTTATGATATATACCGCTCGCAGGTTGTCCACTACAAATCAACGAACGGACGATCCGTTGTCCATGCGCTGGCACAGCTTCTTCTCTGGATTGGCAAACCTGTGCTCAATTATATTAACGGGGCAGCCTTTCTTTCGTTTTGTCTCTTAATATATTTTCATGCCTTCGGCACGTTGAAAAATCTAAATTATAAAAGGCTCATTTTCATATACTCAGCGCTGTTTTTCCTGACACCTACATTTGGCGGTAGCTACCTTTGGGTGATGGGAGCCGCCAATTATCTTTATTCGCCGCAGATAATATTAATTTATTTAATCCCATACCGCTTAGCACTGTACCGCAGAGTGGCTTTATACGAGAGTAAAGAGTCTTTGTCATATTACAATATATCTGCACAAAGCGAAAAAAGGCAGAAGACGCTGTTCTGTGACATCCTTTGCGCCGTTTTATTTTTCCCATGCGGTGTGATAGCTGGATGGACAAACGAAAACACGTCGATTGCTATGATTTTTATGGTCATCGCTTGTATTGTTGCGATGATTATATACAGCGGCAAAGGAAAAAGACAGTCACCCCGCCGCGTGCCGCTTTGGATGTTTACGGGCCTTCTTGGCAACGTATTAGGCGCCCTTCTTCTTTTTCTCTCACCCGCACAAAAAAAGCGGCTTGAGGGTGCCGGCGGCATAGGCAGCGCCGGCATGATGGTGCGGCGCGCCCTGTCAATCACAAAAAACGCTGTTTTATATCTCTGGCCGCTTCTTGTAATACTTATCGTGTTATTTGCAATTATCATCATAAAAATGCGCGCTGCTGACAGTAAAACACGACGCCGTGCCCTCATAGCTTTTACCACACCCGCTGTTTACACTCTTGGTTCACTTCTTTGCTTATATTCAATGGCGGGAAGCCCGGAGTTCCCCCGCTGGGTATGGGGCACTATCTTCGGCTTCATTTTGATTGCCATATCTTCGATATGTGAAACGACAGCACGAGTTTTTTATAGTGATAAAGACACAGGCAACAATTTCCCCCAGAAAAAGCTGCGCGTAATTCAAATATACAAATGGGCAGCTGTCGCCATCTCCGCTTTGCTGTTTATATCTTGTGCTTTTGGCTTTAAAAAAGCTGTTGACGACCTTATGCCGGTGAAAAACGCTTATGACGCCCGCGTTGAGTACATCGAGGATATGCTCTCAAAGGGAAACACAGATATCACTGTTGATATAATAAAAAGTAACTCCCCGTACAGCAGCTATAATTTGTTTGACGAGCTTTCTTTCGACAGTTCGTCGTGGCCGAACACGGCCGTTGCAAGATATTTCGGTCTTACGTCAATCTCACGGAGAGATTAAAACCATATAATACGGAGATATAAAAATGAGACTGTTTGTCGCCATCGCCCTCTCGGAGAATATGAAAAAGCCGCTTTTGCGTGCCATATCAGAGCTTCGTAATGTTGCCACACAAGGCAACTTCACAAAAGAGGAAAATCTGCACCTCACCCTTGCTTTCATTGGCGAGGTTTCCACGTCCCGCGTCGCCGACGCAAAGCGCGCTCTTGACAAAGTCAGCGCCCACCCATTCACGCTTGCGCTTGATGGTGGCATTGGGCGCTTTGTTCGCAGCGGCGGCGACATATATTATGCAAACGTCGGCGGGGGCAACGCTCTTCTCTCTCTTGCCAGCGATGTAAAGCGCGAGCTTACGGCTGCCGAATTTGCAATCGAGGAGCGCGCTTTCCGCCCTCACATTACGCTCGGACGCGAGGTAACTGTGTCTTCGCCTGTATCATCGATAAGCATTGAGCCAGCATCAATGACAGTGTCGCATTTTGGTTTATATAAAAGCGAGCGCATTGCTGGCAAGCTGACATATACGGAAATACATAGAATTGAGCTGCTGCCCCGATAACACTTTCGAGAATGGGCAAAATAAAAAACCGGAGTTTTTATAGCTCCGGTTTTTTATTATGGATATAAAACGTATGATAAATGTTGTTCAGGTGAGTTTATCCCTTAATTTTAATTTTTAAAGAAGCACGCCAGCAAACATACGAGAGTACAAGGGCAAGTGCCGAAACAGCCATCTGTGCCGCAAAAAGCCACACAACACCGTGTTTTAATATTAAGAAAAATCCAATCCCCATCGATATCGATATGCCCATTCCGGTGAAAACAGTTATCGCCGCCGCCGCGCTCTGTTTGACAACCTCAGCTTCTGTTTTCCAGTCAAATTTCTGATGCTTGAGGTTTATAAACAATCCGAAACACGACGCAAAGATTGAAAACGACGCCGGGACAACTAATGTGAGAATAATATCATACACATCAAACCCAAGCTTTGATCTGCAAATAAGCAACAGTATCCATGATATAAAGACAGCGGGAAGCAAAAGCGTCAGGTTGACGAGTATTTTGCTGCGGTAAATCTGCGCATTTGTGAGAGGGGCTGATAAAATGTTATAACGCCCTTCTCCCTCAAGCGAAATAGATGAAGACGTCGTTGAAGAAAGCATAACAGCAAAAACGAATGCTATCGGCAGCACCTTGAAAATCATCCAGTTGAGGGCAGGATCTGCGATGCCGAATATCTTTTCCAATGGTACAAAGGATACGGCTCCGCCGAACAACAAGACCATTACCGGCCCGATTATGGTATTGAGCACGTAAACGGGGCACGAGAAATAACGGCGAAATTCTTTTTTATACAGCGCCATGGTGGGGGATGTCCGCTTGACGTTTACAGCCACCGTTTTTGCCGATGAAAGATCTGTCGGTGTACGCTTTGATACAGGCCGCCGCTCCGCCTTCGTCTTTATCGATGTTATATAGGCGTACATCTTCCTGTGGTTTTTATTTAGGAAGAAGATGAGGATGGCAACAGAAACAACCGACATTGTAAAAAACAAAAGCCATGACAGTATATCACCTGTAAGCCCGCGGCCTAAAAGGTACGCCGGGTAGTAAGCATACCGCAGCTTCGCAGATAAAGCCTCGCCCATCTCCGCTATCTTCTCATCATTTGCATACATCCCCATAGTCGATGAAAAACCCATTGCTGCAAATACGAACAAAAGCCCAAAGATGACAGTCCCCAGGTTTTTATGGCGGAAACGCGAGGTGATGACAGTAATCACAACTGCCACAAGGCCGCCGATAAAGGTTGGGATGCACGGAAGCAAAAGTATCGTCGGTATAATCAGAATCCAGAAGTATAACGGTGGTGATATGAGGTAAGCATACATACAAACAGCCGGTAAGAAAACTATTAAGACAAAGAAAAATTCGTATATATACTGAGAGATTAGCCGGCTGATGACAATTTCAAAGTTTGATAGGGGAAGCGATGATATAAAGTCGTAATCCTTCGGTGCGAAAAGTGAATTTCCGCCTCGAAATACTGTTGATATAAGTATCAACATGGCACCGAATGTAGCCATCATCGGTAAAGCGACATCACCGAAACCGACTTTTACAAATGCCTTTGTAAAGATGCAGATTGTGTAAATCATCATGCCTAAGGCATATATCATCAAAAGTGAATATACTATTAACTTAGTTTTATCGCGGCTGTCACCTTTCAGTGCTTTTTTCACACCGGCGAAAATTCCTGCTATACGCACTTTGACGATCAGGAGAACTTTATTTTTCACTTTATTTTTTACGCCTTTCGCTGCCACAGGTAAATTACTCGCCATCTTCTATCACCTCGAGGAAATATTCTTCGAGTGAAATGCTTCCTACGACATCCTCCATTTTGCCGCTTGCGTATAATTCACCGTTTTTGATGACAGCTATTTTGTTGCAAAGTTTTTCTGCAACGTCAAGAACGTGCGTCGAGAAGAAAACAGCGCAGCCTTCATCGCACTTTTCGCGCATTATCTGCTTAAGATTGTGCGATGCCTTGGGGTCAAGTCCGACAAACGGCTCATCGAGCACAAGAAGCTTCGGGCTGTGAATAAGCGCTGATATTACAACAAGCTTTTGTTTCATACCGTGCGAATATGAGGAAATTAAATTGTCAAGGACATTATTAATTTCAAATCGGTGTATGTATTGCTCAACAAGCTGCTGGCGCTTTACCGGATTAACACCGAAAATGTCGCCGATAAAGGCAAGATATTGTGCACCCGTCAAAAATTCATCCGGGGCTGGCGTATCGGGTATATATGCCGTCACCGATTTGCAGTAAATCGGATCATCCTTAATCGAACGCCCGTCAATGAATATATCGCCCTCTTCAAAATCAAGCGCGCCAATGACAGCACGCATCGTTGTGGTCTTACCGGCGCCGTTGTGTCCGATGAA
>LSQX01365844.1_pt2 | contig 48415 bp, 28 predicted proteins | sample 654561 | NCBI WGS metagenome assembly LSQX01 (sample SAMN04489861, study PRJNA283612) | anaerobic digester metagenome | isolation source: 4 biogas reactors fed with cattle manure at either 37C or 55C with and... | place: Denmark: Kongens Lyngby | collected 2014
CCCGGCAGGGGGATGAGGGGACAACGCCGGAGCTGCTAACTACCTTTCACATTGGCATCAAGCCACCATGGTATGGAACAACGTTGGCAAAGTTGTTCTACCTTCTTCTTCTGTCCGGTTTCATCCTGTGGACCATCCTGTTTTTCAATCAGCGGAACCGACTGAAGTTTGAACGGCTTGAAAAGGAAAAAACGCTGGAGCAGGTCAGGATGAAAATTGATTTTTTCACCAATATCGCTCATGAATTTAAGACACCGCTGAGTCTGATAATCGCACCAGTCAACCGGCTGATTCATGAAGTGAGAAGTAACGAAGAGAAGGATGCTCTTGAGATGGTGAATCAGAATGCCATGAAATTAAACTCTCTGGTTCAACAGGCAATCAACTATTATCGTGACGACAGTAAGATCCCGATGGGACTTTTGCTCTCACGGGTTGAGTTGGTGGATTTTGCCCGGAGTCTTTTCTCAACTTACGAAGAGAACATGAGATGTAAAAAAACCACCTTTCTGTTTCATACCAATTATGATAAAATCGTGGTAGAGGTGGATGTTCTGAAGATTGAATCGGTAATGAACAATCTACTGTCCAATGCATGTAAATACACCGGAGAGGGAGATACTGTTGTTTTGTCACTGGATTATTTACCAAAGGAGAACAGTCTGGAGATTAAAGTGTCAGATACCGGTTGTGGAATCCCGGAAAAAGATCAGCCCTACATCTTCCAACGGTTTTTTAAATCACCATCCAATGGTAAGCGGGAAGGGACGGGTATCGGGCTCTACCTGGTGAAAAGCTTTACTGAGCTTCACGGCGGATCGGTAGAAGTTGATTCCCAACCGGAGGGAGGGACCACCATCACTGTACACTTGCCTGTTATCCTTCATGATTCACTGGAACATGCCAGACCGGGAGATTCAACAACAGGTGAATTGAATGAAAAACCGTTGATTGCTATCGTAGAAGATAACGTAGCAATTGCCCAATTTATTCACAATCTATTTGTCGATGAGTTCCGGTGTGTCACCGCATACAACGGAAAAACAGGATTGAAAATCTGTACAGACTTAAAACCGGATTTAATTATTTCAGATATCATGATGCCCGTGATGGACGGGCTGGAAATGTGTCAACAGCTTAAGAAGAACATGATGACTGCCACAATCCCGGTGATATTATTGACAGCTAAGGATGATCAGGAGACAGAGCTTAAAAGTATTCACCTGAACATCGATGCTTTTATCTCCAAACCCTTTGATTCAGGAATTTTATATTCACGTGTAAAGCAGTTGCTCGATTCTGAAAAGCAAATAGAGAAAAAAATACGGATAGAGAACCTTTCTAATCCAGCAAAAGAGAATGTTTATTCAGAAGATGAGAAGCTACTTGCATATGTTACAAAAATCATTGAAGGGCAGATTGATAATCCGGACTTGAATGTGAGCTTTCTGTGTGAACAGGCTAAAATATCTCAGAAGCAGTTGTACCGGAAGATTAAGAGCCTGACAGGGAAGACAGCAGTTGATTACATCAAATCTATCAGAATGAAAAAAGCGGCAATACTGTTGTCAAATAAGAATTTTACTGTGGCCGAGGTGATGTATAAGGTTGGTTTTTCCAATCATTCCTATTTTGCCAAATGTTTCAGCTCAGAATTTGGCAAAACTCCGCGTGAATATATGGAGCAGTAGCACATTGCCTATTAAGCAATAATAGAATCACCACAGAGATGCATATTTCATAATATTATGCGTACCGGGTGTAGCCGTTGGTATGTAGAGTTAATTTTTTTCTCTATTTGTCCAATCTCTGCTTTTTCCCGGTCACATAGCGGATATATTTGCATCATATTATAATCATTAATTAATCATAAGTCTTATGAAACGGATGCAACCCATCAGTAAAAGAGCTATCTTAAGAATTGGATTGTTTTGCTTGACACTATTTGTCTTAACAAATTGTCAAGAAAAGAGTGCTGCACCATTCAGCATTGGAGCTGATATCTCTTTCGTTCCCCAGAATGAAGCCCGCCGGGGAGCAATTTACACAGATTTTAACGGAGAGGAGAAAGATATTTGCCAGATCATGGCTGATCATCACTTCGACAACATCCGCTTACGTTTATTTGTAAACCCTGAGGCAGAGGGTGGTTATTCACGTGAAGGATTCTGCGGATTGGATGAGACCATCAAGATGGCCAAAAGAGTTAAAGATGCGGGGATGAAATTCACTTTGAATTTTCATTACAGTGATACCTGGGCCGACCCCGACAAACAGTTTAAACCATCAGCCTGGGAAGGCAAGAGCGGTGAAGAGTTGGAGAATGCGCTTTATGATTATACCATAATGGCATTGACCGCTTTTAAAGCAGAGGATGTAGAGCCGGAAATCATCCAGGTAGGTAACGAGATTAGTCATGGCATGGTATGGCCTGAAGGAAGGGTATTGGACAATGCCACGGAAGAAGAGTGGGCTGCGTTGATGGGTCTATACAAAGCAGGTCAGCGCGCAGTTAACGAGGTATTACCAGATTCCAAACTGATGATACACCTGGCACTTGGCGGTGAAAACATTCTTTGCAGGCAATTTTTGGATAAAATGAATGAATATGGTGCAACGTTTGACATCATTGGATTATCCTATTATGAGCAGTGGCATGAAACCTACAATGATTTAAAGGAAAATTTATACGATCTCTCTGCCAGGTACAATAAACCGGTCTGTGTATGTGAATATGGAGCCAACAAGGAAAACATCAAGATCATCAATGATATTGTCCGTTCAGTTCCCAACAACCTGGGTTACGGCACCATGGCCTGGGAGCCAACCAGGGTTTTGTTTTCTCAGGAAGGAGTGGCATCCGAAGAACTCTTTAGTATTTACGATGCCATAGCCACCCAGTATGCTGATCCATTGAATCAACCTGTTGTAGAACCTCCTTTCAAACGGACCGTGGAAATTGAAAAACCGGTGATTGGTGCTGATATCTCGTTTGTACCGCTGGAGGAAGCCAGAGGGAAAACCTATTCAGAAAATGGCATAGAAAAGGATGTGTTGGAAATCCTTAAAAACAATAAGTTTAATTGGATCAGATTGCGTTTATTCGTAGATCCAGATGCTGAAAATGGTTATTCAAGAGGTGGAGGAGGATTCTGCGGCCTGGACAAAACACTCGAAATGGCTAAAAGGATAAAAGCTGCCGGGATGAAATTTCTCCTCGATTTCCATTATAGTGATACCTGGGCCGATCCCGGCAAGCAGTTTATGCCTGCATCATGGGAACGAGTGAATGGTTCTGGTCTTGAAGGGCAGGTTTACCGATATACAAATGAGACAATAAAACGGTTTATCGAAGAAGGTGTCAGACCCGATATGGTTCAGATTGGAAATGAAATTAACAACGGAATGCTTTGGCCTCAGGGAAAACTACCTGAAGGAGAAGAGAAGGTGAACTCAACCGAAGAGATGGAGAGTTTCTGCGTCCTGCTACGCTGTGCAAGTGCAGCGGTACGTGCAGCTGATCCGGGTATTGTTGTAATGGTACATATTGCCTGTGGTGGGCAGAATGCAGAATCCGTGGCCTTCTTCGATAAGATTATCAGCAGGGATGTGAAGTTCGATGTGATTGGACAGTCGTACTATCCTCAGTATCATGGTACTCTTGACGATTTGGAATACAACATTAACGATCTTGTAGATCGTTATCATAAACCAATATTTGTGGTAGAATACCATGAAAATAGAAAAGAGGTGAACGACATCGTTCACAACATTCCTAATGGAATGGGCCTGGGAACTTTTATATGGGAAGCAACATCACCAGGATGGGGAGGCTTGTTTGACAGGGAAGGTAATACAAATGATTACATGAAAATCTATCCTGAAATATACAATGCATACGCAGAGTAATAGTTTTTAAGGTTGTGTTATAAGCACATATGTAGTAGATTTGAGGGTCTGAAAATTAAATAAAGAATCTCAACCTTAAAAGGTTTATAATCGTACAACCTTAGATGATGAAAAATCAGCATCATTTTTTTATATCGACAGTTGATAATATACCTAATAACTTAATGAATGAAACAGTTTATTACAATCATACTTTTTGTTTTCATGCTGGCAAGCATTAACGTGCACCATGCGTTTTCGGGAGATTGGATCAACTTTAACAGAGGATGGAAATTCTCTAAAGGGAATCCTGTAAATGCCAATGGTATGAATTTTGATGACTCACTGTGGGAAAAGGTGAAGATCCCCCACGACTGGGCAATTACAGGTCCTTTCGATCCCGATGGAAATGGGGGCACAGGTAAATTGCCATGGCAGGGAGAAGGGTGGTATCGAAAAGCTTTTTACGTTGAAAATGAAGATCAGGGGAAAGTCGTTTACATCAAGTTTGATGGTATTATGTCATCGCCAAAAATTTATGTCAACGGAGAATTGGCTGGTGAATGGGATTATGGATACAGTACATTTTACCTTGATGTAACCAATTTTGTAAATTTTGGTACAGAAAACACCATCGCTGTTTATGTAGATACCAGAAATCATGGTAGTCGCTGGTATCCGGGGGCTGGCATCTATAGAAAGGTTGAGATGATGGTAGTCGATAAAGTCCATGAAGAAATTTGGGGCAATTACATTACCACACCTGTTGTTAAAGAGGCTTATGCTGAAATGCGAGTGCTTACCAATATTAAGAACATGAACGCCACTGATCAGCAGGTTTTTGTTGAGGCAACAGTGATTAGCCCAAATGGGAATGAAGTTCAAAAATTCAGGACACGGGAAAAAACGATTTCTTCTAACAAATCAGTTGAGTTTGACTCATGGATGACCATCACCAGGCCAACTCTCTGGAGTACCGAGAATCCTGCACTATATACATTAAGAACCGATGTATTTGTCAATGGCGGTGTTGCAGATTCAAACAAAACACCTTTTGGTTTCAGATCATTTGAATTCACTGCTGAAGATGGATTCTTTCTGAATGGCAAACATGTGCAGATTCGGGGGGTAAATCTTCACCATGATCACGGTCCACTGGGCACAGCTTTTAATACGCGTTCGATGGAACGCAAGCTGGAGATCATGAAAATGATGGGATGCAATGCCATTCGCACAAGCCATAACATATGTGCTCCTGAATTGATTGAACTTTGCGATAGAATGGGAATGCTGGTTTTCAATGAAGCCTTCGATAAATATGATAACAAAGCGGATATTACTAAAGAAACCGATTTTTACGAGTTTGGGGAAAGGACAATCAGGAACTTCGTAATGCGTGACCGTAATAACCCATCGGTAATCATCTGGAGTGTGGGAAATGAGATGGGTGATATCCAGAGCAACGCAAATTATGGTTTAAAAAGGTTGGCTGCCATGGTCGGTTATGTGAAAAAATATGATATTACGCGTCCCGTAACCATGGCCTGTGATCAGAATCAAAATGCTCATTGGCGTCATTTTGATTATTACGACATTCATGCTTATAATTACGGAGAACGTTGGCTCCCGGCCCGTACAATTGAACCGTCAAAAAGTGTTGTGATCAGTGAATCAGCATCAACAGTCAGCACCCGTGGGTATTATGATTTAACAATCCCCGACGATTTTTTTAATCCAACCGAGCGAAGGGTATCAACTTCATATCTTCAGAATATTCCGAAAAGTGTCACACCTGAGAGTGAGGAGTCCGCAAGAGAGAGAAACAGACCCGGTGGTTTTCAATTCCAGGGCCAAGGTAGCCCGGGTGAAGCCAGGACCCAGGTAAGTTCGTATGATGTGGAAGCGCCCTCCTGGGCAGAAGTTCTGGATGATGTTTTTTTATGGCAGGAGAATGACAGCTACCTGGCAGGTGAATTTGTCTGGACAGGTTTTGATTATCTGGGTGAGCCAACTCCAATTCGATCGGCACGCAGTTCATATTTTGGTATTGTCGACCTGTGTGGGATGCCTAAAGATCGTTACTTTTTATATCAGAGTTACTGGCGACCCGATTATGACATGGTTCATATTTTACCTCACTGGAACTGGGAAGGAAAAGAAGGAGAGAATGTTCCGGTTTTTGTTTATACCAATGGTGACCAGGCTGAATTGTTTATAAACGGAAAATCACTGGGTAAAAAAGAAAAAAAACCACACTCAAGGGTATCCAAAGAACGTTATCGCCTGATGTGGTTAGATGTGCCATACGAATCAGGAGAATTAAAGGCAGTTGCTTACAAAGAAGGTGAAGTTATTGGTGAAGCTGTTGCCCATACAGCCGGTGATCCTTATCGCATTAAACTGACTCCTGACAGAAGTGCAATTGATGCTACCGGAGATGATTTAAGTTTTATTATGGTTGAAGCCTATGATAAAAATGGGAATCTTTGTCCGCTGGCTGAAAATATGATTAACTTTGAGATTACAGGCCCGGGAGAAATTGCTGCTGTTGGAAACGGTAACCCACAGTCATATGAGCCCTATCTGGCAGATTACAGAAAACTCTTCTATGGCAAAGCAATGCTGATTTTAAGATCAAAAGAAAATGAAACAGGGAAAATTAATGTTGTAGCAACTTCTGATGGACTAAAAGCTGCCAACATCTCCATTGCTACCAAATAAATGTATAATCCATTCATTTGCCATCGCTGTATCAACCGGTTTTAATGACTACCAAGGGGTTGATAAGGTTGATTAATAAAGTAGCTCACAAAAGTTGAGGTGATGAAACAGGCAGGTTAACGTTATATGAACTTAAATTTTCAACGTAATGAAAAAGATTTTTTTTATTCTATTATTTGTTCTGAGCATTACCACTCTTTTTTCCCAACGATGGACACCCACAATAAGAGAGAATATTCCATTGGATTCGATTGTTCTGAGTGATCCATCTATATTGGCAGATGAAAAAACCAATAGCTATTATATGACCGGAACAGGTGGCATGTTGTGGAAAAGTAAAGACATGCACCTGTGGTCAGGCCCGTATCAGATAACTAAAACTGACCCTGAATCATGGATGGGGCCGCGACCAATGATATGGGCCGCCGAGTTGCATCAGTACAAGGGGAAATATTACTACTTTGCTACATTCACCAACCAGGAGGTGGTTCTCGAAACAGTAAAAGGAAAGGAGGTTCACCGACGCGCGAGCCATGTGTTAGTTAGTGATAATCCGGATGGCCCTTATGTTCTCATGGAAGATGAAACATATTTACCTGCTGACAAAGCGACTTTAGATGCTACCTTTTGGGTCGATATGGATGGAAAACCATATATGATTTACTGCCACGAGTGGCTTCAAAACTGGAACGGCACAATGGAAAAGATTGAGTTGAAACCGGATCTAAGTGGTACGACAGGGGAAAGAAAAATTCTGTTTTTTGCTTATGATTCCCAATGGAGCATGGAGAAAGATGAGAACAACCGTATTGTTCCCAACAAGGTAACAGATGGACCTTATTTGTTCAGAACTCAAACAGGTCGATTGGGTATGATTTGGACAAGCTGGGTTTTTAATGATTATGTACAGGGTGTCGCTTATTCAGAAAGTGGAACACTTGATGGTCCATGGGTGCAGCAAGAGGAGTCAATCACCCCGCCAAACTTCGGACATGGAATGATATTCAAATCTCTGGAAGGGAAATTGCTTATGTCAATCCATAGCCATGAGACCGTAAATGGGCGCACCATCAGGATTCCGCACCTGTTTGAACTTGATGATTCGGGTGATAAGTTAGTTGTCAAGGGTCAATATAAGACGAATCCCAAATAGGATAGGTTGACATTGGGGACCCATCTGTTTTAATTGCTAATACAGGATGGGTCCCCACTTCTTCAGAACAACACTCTTGCATCACTTAAGTTCTTTGTCTATCAGGAGATTAAATTTTATAACAGTGTCAGTGGATCATTCCCTTTCAACAATCGGCAACGTTACAAAAGATTGATGCATTGCATCACGATACACTGTAACATCCGGTCCCTCTTCTAAGCGTTCTGTTCCCCGTCCTGCAAAACTGATGGCCAGCTGAATTTTATGTCCTTCCTTAAAAATCATTGATATTGGTAATATTTTAAACACAAGTTCAGTTGGTTCACCTGGTGCCAGCGGTGATACATCTGCTTCTATAAAGCTATGATAAGGTAATCCCAGATTATTATATGGTGATTCTGCCAGCTTTCGCATGGAAGCTCTCAACTGTCCCTGAACATTATATGATGATACTGTACCATCAGGAGCAACATCTTGTATGGTCGCCACAAAATCGCCATCGGTTACTGTTGATGACACCCAAAGGTTGATGGTCGGATGGCCGGTAACCTGCACATCTTTACTAAGCGGAGCTGTTTCATAAATAAAGGCTCCGGAAGGATTTAAAGTACCTGGTCTGAAATCGTAAGTGACGGTAGTTACATCCTTTCCTGGCTCAAAAGGCAGCGCATTACTCAGCGTTCCTTCGCCAAGATAGAAATCAACTCTTTTTTCTTGAGGCAGAGGCCACATAGGAGCCGATTGCCATTCGAGATCTTTAGGAGCATTGTATGTATAATAGTATACAGGATCCTCGTCCATTATGCCATTATCAATACCCTTTAACCAATAATCGAAAAAACGTAGTTCTTCTGTGACGATATCAAAACCTGTCGTTTTCATCGAGGTAAACCAATCGCAGTGTACACCCGGGCCTATAATCAATTTACGTGGCAGAGAGAAGTTGTTAAAAGCGAAGAAAGGACCCGGTTTTGTATTTCCTTCATCCCAATTCACCGCCATATACATCGCTATACCTGATGCATTGATTTCTTCCAGATAATTTGAAGGACTGCTTTTCATCCACCATTGTTTTGAATCATCATCGGTAAGTGTTGTAGAATAACTATCACGGAAAGGGAGATAACCTGTGCTTTCGATGTTACCTCCATGTTCGGCAATGGCTTGTTTTAAAAGCGTGCTATCGGTGTCTCCTTCAACCGGGGCAGCCATCAAATCTCTTCGTTGCTGTGCCGTAAGTCCATCATCGCTCTGTTGCCATGGCCTCCAGGAACTTGAGATACCTCCGGCTACACGAAAGTCGTACACATCGAATTCGAAGCTCATTGGGAATATCGCCTTCAGGTGGGGAGGGGCAGTAGTGGTTGCCTGCATTTGGCTACCACCGGTGGCCGAACAGCCCCACATACCAATATTACCGTTACTCCAGGGTTGAACGGCCAGCCATTCCGTAACATCGTAAGCATCAGTGCGGGCTGCACCAACCCATTGGCCGCGGTTGTAGTTTTCGTTATGGCCATATGAGCCGTACAAGCCACGATAATCAACTGTTGCCACCACATAGCCATATTTAACAAGTTGTGCAGCTGTTCCGGCATAACATTCAACGGTCATTCTTTCAGTTGAATTGTCATTGTACCTGCGATTGTAAGGAGTATACATCCACAACACCGGAAGGGGCTCCTCTACAACTTCCCCGGTGATGGAATCAAGTGGCCTGCAAATATCAATGGCCAATTCTACGCCATCTCTCATTTCAACGTATTGTGAACTAAGATGGAAATCATCGGCATAGATTTCCTGGCTGTAACCTGCATATTCGCCCTGTTTTGAAACCTTTGTTTCGTTTTTACATGAAACTGCAAAGCCCAAAACCAGTATGGCGATCCCACCGTAAAGCTTTACTCTGCTGATCTTGTGATTGCATAATATAATCGTTTTCATATGTGCGGATTTAGTTGTTTATTTTTCCTGAAATAATTACTGGTTGCTGAGGGGGACCAAATCCTCTTCTACCCCCACTACCCGGGTTTAATTTTAATTCAGTTGAACGACCGCTTTGGGAGAACTCAAATTCCCAAGTTTCAGCCCCAAGGCTTTCTTCAATAAACCTGGTAGTAAGTATCATCGTTTTTTCATCTTTCATCCCAATTGTGGAAGCCATATGCTTCATGTTTCTATAATCGCGGTTTATCTGGTTTGATGATTTCCGATAATCAAAACCCGATGCAGCTAATGAGGAGAGTGATGCTCCTTTTGAAGTGTTGTGTTGCCAGTTACCAATTCCGGCAATCAGTTCAGCATCTCTATCTCCTTGCTCTATTTTTATGCTACATGTATCGTTGTTGAATGCAAACGTTAATCCTGTGATATTCATTTGATTGTCGCTCATCGTGAATGTTTTTCCAGAAATCAAGTTGATCAACTCCGGAGGAATTGTTGTTTCAACATCAGGCATCCATTTTAAAGAAGCCAGTTTTTGGGTCAACTCTTTTTCCAAATCAGGATTTGCGGCCAACGGTTCATCTTTCATGGCAGGAACCAAATTGTTCCAAACCAGGTCCATTTCAATTTGTGAACTTGGAACATTACTTGTAAATATTACAACTGCATCATGGTCAGGCATTACAATTGCCAACTGTCCGCCCATCCCATCCATCCGGTACGAGTTGTGGCTTCCACTCCAAAACTGATAGCCATATCCTTTTTCACCGTCGGTCAATTCATCCTCAGCTTTTCCCTCGTTGTTGGTTGTTATTTGTGCCATTCCGGCCTGCTCTACATATTCCTCAGAAACAATCTGTTTGTTTTCCCAACGTCCTTTTTGAAGGAGCAATTGACCCAGTTTGGCCAGATCATCGGTATGCAGTCGCGAACCAATCATACCAAGGTTGATTCCCATATAATTGTAGTCCCAATCTATGTTATTAATTCCCAATGGGACAAAGAGACGCGGCTCTAAATAGTTAAAGAGCATTTGACCGGTTACCTTCTGAACGATCGCCGAAAGTATGAAGGTTGCAAAATTGTTGTACATCATTACTGTTCCAGGTTCGTGAACAGGAGGAGTATGAAGAAATCCCGATATCCAGTCTTGTTTTCCAAACTGAAACCTGTATGCCGGATCAATTTCCTGCCCAACCGACATGGTCAACAGATCTTTTACCGTTAGTAGCTTCATGTTTTCACTAATGCTGTCGGTCATGTATTCGGGAAAAAAGGAAACAACCCTATCAGAGACCTGCAACAGGCCTTCATCAATCGCAATTCCAATTCCAATAGATGTAATGCTTTTACTTGCCGAGAACATGATATGTTTATATTCCGGTCCGTAAGGTTCCCACCATCCCTCGGCAATCACTTTTCCATGACGCAGAAACATAAAACTATGCACCTCGATGCTATCGGATTGTATTTCATCTAGGAAATCAATAATCCCTTGTGAAGATACACCCTCTGCTTCGGGTGTACTTCTTTCAAGATTTTGAGTTACCTCTTTGGGGTTATTATTGCAACCGGTAACTGCTAATAGGAATAAAAATAAAAAAATGTAATTCTTCACGTTCATAATTGAATTATAATTTTTGGTATTTAGTTGAAAAAATAAATCCTCCCTTTACTTAAAGATCAGCTGAGCTAATTGATACAAGCTTCTGCGCCAGGTTTGGAACTCATGAGCAGTCCCTTCTGACACATAGGAGACAGCATTCAAACCAGCTCCTTTGAGTGCTTTAACAGCACTTTCCACGCCTCCAGGTCTTTCTTTGCTGCCACAACTGATGAAAATAAGTTTTACCTTCGATTTGTCTTCGATATCATCAGGGCTGTATGTTCCGCCACTGAACAATGCATAGTGCGAAAATACCTCAGGATTGTTCATGGTGATCATTTTTGTTTCTATGCCCCCCATTGAAAGACCGGCCATTGCCCGGTGTGGTTGATCGGCTATGGTACGGAAATGAGAATCAACATAAGGTATCAGTTCATCAACTAAAACCGTCTGAAAAGGAGTAATATCGAAATTGCGAAGTCCACCAAACCCGATATCGTTGGTCATCCCATAAGTCATGACAACAATAAAAGGTTCTACTTTGCCCTCAGCAATCAGGTTATCCATAATCAGGTTGGCACGACCCTGCTTTGGCCAGGTCGTTTCATTCTCGCCCCAGCCATGTTGCAAATAAAGCACAGGGTATTTTTTCGTTTGCTCTTTTTCATAACCGGGAGGTGTGTAAACAAATGCCCTGCGTGAAGTTTTTGTGCTTGGTGAGGGGAAAAGAACCTGGTGAACATGACCATGAGGAACATCTTTTAAAGCATAAATATCCTGATCGTGAGCAGGAATCTCAATTCCGCTTTCCCATCGCGTACCTCCGAAAAATATATCGGTACCGGGATCATTAAACAAACCACCGTCAATGGTGACATGATAATAATGGAATCCTTCGTCCATGGGTCCTTCAGTAGTTCCCATCCATGAATTATCAGCTGCTTTTGTGAGTGTCGTGCCTCCACTTCCTCCTAAACCAAGACTGACGACCACATTTTTGGCATCGGGTGCTTCTATTCGAAAACGTGCATACCCCTGTGGGTTGACCTGTGGATATTCTTTCCCGGGTTGATTGAGGACAGAGTGTTTAAAATCTTCTTTAATTACAGATGGCTGTGCCATACAGAAGGAACCTGTAATCAACAGCAGTAAAGCGATAATGGCTGAGTTTTTTTTCATTGTATATGTTTTTTTTTCTCTATCGGGCAGAAGGTAATGCAGATACAAGATCGATTAACTTCTGATCAAAATTATATCGTACCTCGCATTTATTATCGAATATCATAGTTGCTCTTTTTCCCGGATTGTATGGTTCCCAAGCGGGTAGTGCTTTACAATTAGGATCTCCTGTTTTTACAAAACTGATCCATGCAGTACTTATTTTATCGGCCAATATGTATGCATCTTTTTCTCCACCTGTCAGCGTGCGTGCCAACGCAATATTATTGAACATAAAAGGAAGTTCCATGCCATGTGCTGCACCCAAACTGCCATCATTTACTGGTGACTGCCATTCGAAAAGATAAAGGTAAACAGGAGCTCCACCCTGCGCATTTTTTATAGCTGCCTGTTTAAGGGCAGTGTTACGAACAGAGGTGGTAAGTACATGCTGTGGTTGCTTGTCGTTTGGATAGGCTTCCTGGTAAGCGTTGATATATTTATCGGCATTTTCGGCCCCATAGCGTTCGGTAAGCGTTGCTTTAACCTCCTCCGTGGTTTTTGGCGTGATCAACTGGCGGTTCGTATATCCAAATTCGTTAAGGTTTGAGCCAATTATCATGGCTACCTCTTTTGAGAACTCAGCAGGAGCTGGGTCGAATGGATGTTGTGTAATATATTTCCCATCCACTACAGGACTTTGCCCCGGGTTCATCATAAAAGGAACTGATGCCCTCATTTTTTGAGAAGCGCGGTAACTGGCATCAACCAGTTCGTCGTAGGAAAAATCATCTATTTTATCTGTTTCATCAGAAGTGATCCCTAATTCATTGATAAATTCCAATCCATGTTTCCTGCTTAATTCACTGTCGCCTAATTTAAGTATTGAACCGCTTTGTACAATAGCACGTTGGAACAATCCTGCTGCTGAGGGCATGGCCATTAATGTTGCAACTTTTGCTCCTCCTCCCGACTGTCCGTCAATTGTAACACTATTCGGGTCACCTCCGAAACTGGAGACATTATCGTTCACCCATTGCAGAGCAGCAACTAAATCCTGCATGCCCAGATTTACCGATTCGGAGTATTTACCCCCCAAACCTCTAAGATCGAGATAACCTAAGGTATTCAACCTGTGATTAACAGTAACTACAACAATATCCCCTTTTTCGGCTAATGAATGGCCGTCGAAAAAAGGCAACTGGTTGGCAGAGCCGGCAGAGTAACCACCGCCATGAATCCATACCCAAACAGGACGTTTTTTGCCATCATCAATCCCCTTAGACCAAACATTAAGGACAAAGCATTCTTTCTCATTCATTGGCTCTACACAAAACTGGAATCCAAAGTTTGCATCACTCTGACCGCTCCAACTTTGAGCTTTTGGTTGCATGGCCTGTGGACCGTAGCTGGTAGTCTGCTTCACTTCATCCCATCTTTCGGGAGCTTGTGGTGGCATGAATCTATCTGCTTTGGCATAAGGTATTCCTTTAAACGCAAAAATGCCATCGTCAATATATCCACGAACTTTGCCATATTTTGTAGCCACTACAGCAATATTTTCACCGGCCTCAATTGGACCAGACTCACGTGAACCGGGTTTACTATTGTTGGATGATACCATTATGAAAACAGAAACAGTCATCAGAATTACTATAAGTTTGTTCATGATTTAAAGTTTTAATTATTTGTTTCAGAAATTGTTTTTGACTGTAGTAATATTTTACTGTTTATTCGTTCCACTTGTTTTTATTTGCAACTCAAAGCACTCGTAAATAATCATCAACTGTTGTGAGTTACGTCGAATGCATACTCGTTTCATACATTTAGTATATTTCATATTCAATATCAGGGTTTTGGTATTCCCAGGCTTTTCTGTAAGATACCAACAAGATCATTGGCATCATAAGGTTCCGGAATAATCCATTTTGAACCATACATCATTTTTGGTATACCTCCCCTGCTATTCTGAAGCGTTTGTCCAAATAGTTGAATACCGGTTTGCAGGTACTGATCAATCCAGGGATCAGCCAGGGCGGTTTCTAACATTTCTGCACCAACCAACTCAGCGGCTTTTACCATAGCTGCTTCAGGACTTCTTGGGTGCCAACTGTTTCCAGAATCGAAAGTGAACATCCAGTTTTCGAATTCGAAAAAAAGTGTTGGATTCGCCTGCCATACAGCCAGCCCAATTCTTGCAAGTTCGCACGAGTTATTAAAGGTTTTTGTTTCAGAGGGAACAAAAGGATTGCAACGATTGTCTAATGGAGTAGGCATCAATACAAATGCCAGTTCTCCATTATATTGCTGTACCGCTGCATTCAACATGAAATGAATTTTCTGGCAATGAGCACACTGATAATCAAAGAGCAATAGCACTTTGTGTGTTGCATCGGGTGATCCGATCTTTGGTGCATTTTTATCATCTATTTGGGTATGAAGATCATGTTGGTCAATTTTTTGTTTGATGGCAATAGGCGTATCGTTAATTTGAATCAGTGCCACTATTCCTGATATAGATAGCCCCGCCAAAATCAACCCCACAATTCGAATGGGTTTTATCAACAGCCTTTCTTTTTTTGCAATGTCACGCTCTTTCACGATCCTGTAAATGATTAAGGTTGATATTAAAAGACCTGTTATATGTGCAGTCATGCAATAGATACAGAAACTTTCAATGATCCACTTCTGGAGAATTGTAAACCAAACTGCACTACCAATAATTGCACCTGCCAGGATTAATAATAGATTCCATGACAAATACCTGATAGAAAACTCAATTGAAGATCGAATATTTAAACTGGTTACAAACATTGCAAGATAGGTGCCAAGTGCTAAGCCACTGACCGGAACAATGCCAGCCAGTGATGACCAGCGACTACTCAAAACCTGATCACAAGAACTGCCGGTACCACAGCCTGGTACTGCACTATCTTTAAAATAAAGCCAACTCAGAATGATGCTTATCACAATGGCAAGTATGATTAATGTCATTAATACCAATAGCCATACCGGCCAATTACCTGGTTTCTGATTGATTCTGGGTTGATTCACTATTTGTCCTTTTTTTTCAAAAACGATGCAGTAAAGTAGTAACGGATTTGCCACATTGTTTTTGAGAAATTACTTATTGGTTCTTATCTATTTAGAACTGATTTGGGGCTCCTGGCGTTGGTACATTGCTGGCCACCTGATCACCACTTTCATGGACCTTTGTTAATGGGTTTGCCAATGTAATACCTGAACCTGATACTTGTTCCCCAACCTTGTGCTGTTTTACTGTTGGCTCGGTTAAGGTTACATAAATGTCTGGCCCACTGCTGCTGTTCTGGCGTCGCCACCATCCGCTCCTGTTGGTTACGGATGCAACAACCACTGTTTCCATATTTTCGCCACTGCCAATTGTGATTGTTTGACCGGTACTCAACCCATCAACGCTTTCAACCGGTATATCTGTGTTGCCTACATTCACATCTGTATTTATTTTTGATCCACCGGCTGTTCCAATGCTGGTTATTGTAACCATTTCGGCATCATCCGTTCCAATGACTATTTTTTGTCCTATTCTGAAATTGGCAACACTATTCACCTTTATGTTGCTGGAACCAACTTCGCTTACCATAGCCAAACTTACAATTTGTTGCAGTTCAAAATCGTTGCAGTTGCTATCATTGTCTCTTCCATCGGGATAACGACCGGCACTTCTCAATGGTAGGCTTGAAGGAGCAGCTTTTCTGCTGGTTGTACCTCCACTAATGGCTGGCGAAGGGGTAAAACAACCTAATTTCCCTGCACCCGAAATAGCGTGGTAACCTTCGGAGACCCAGGGATCAACAATTTCACCATAATTCAATCCGTCAACTACATTGTCATCAGCGTCGCGTAAAACCATGTTACCCGCAACAAAAGAAAGAGCAGGGCCTCCAAACCATTGATCAGGTTCAACTGTTCCTTGGTAACCGGCCGTTGTCACTTTTGCAACGCTTGCAACATCATCAATCGGGTGATCTTCAGCCAAAGGTTTATCCAACGTTATGGAGAAGCAGAGGGGCAATACAGGCTCATTGCTTGAGTGTTTGAAAGCAGTCGCCGGCTCAAAGCTGATTCCTGTTCCCCATACGCTGAAAGGCATGTTGTATGTGTGGTTGAATTTCAGAGGTTCTTCCAGATCCAAGCCTGTTCCAAGCTCTTCTTCATTTGTAATCGGACCCCCAAAGGTATTGCGTGTCGAAGCTGTTCCAACCTTTTTAACTTTAACCCACTCAATTCCGTGGCCTTCGCTATCGATATCAAGTCTGATGCGATCACCCACTGAGATGTCTTTTACAGAAGAAACCTTGATATTGGTATCACCAATTTTTGCATCGTCAGATAACCAGGCCTGGGTTCCCCTTTTCCCAACATTGGTTACAGTAACCACTTCGTACTTTTCAATGTCGCGGGTTACAGCAGGATAGGTAGAGCCATAGCCAATAGCCATTTTTCGCCCTACTTCAAAGTTGTCTACACTTTCAACAGAAATACTGGTTGAACCTTTGGGAAAGGTAATTACTGGTCCTTCCGGAAGTGGCGACCAGACAGTTGTTGCTGTTCCGGGTTCTAAATTTCGATAACCATAATTTGCTCCCCATCCCAGTGGTCCTTCTTCTGGTTCTTTTTCTTTTGGATTTGTAATTGCTGCAATCTTTCTGGTTTCTTTAATTGAACCGGTTCCAATCAAAATTTCATCTCCCACCGACATTCCATCTGTACTTCTTACATATATGGTAGATTCACCTTTTACTGCCGGCACTGCCAATCCTGAATTAGAGAGTCCAAAAAGATAAAAATCGTTTGCGGCTAATTTCGTTCCTTCAGGAATAATGATAGAAGAAAAAACAGGCATTTCAGCCTGATGCTGTGTTAACGACCAATTAGAGATATCCACTTCGCTGTCGCCGGCATTGAATAACTCAATAAATGTATTGGTTAGATTTTCTCCACTTCCAATAGCAAATTCATTGATCTTAACCGGGCTCACATTACGCACTTTTTCGATAGCTGTTCCGGTTTGTAACAGACCATTGGTAGGATTGGTCCATTTAGCAACACCTTTGATGTCTCCATTGATTGTTTTCGAACCTGATTTTACGTTGAAAATCACACTCACACTTTCGCCGGGTTCAATTGGATCGGTAAATTTTTTTGCAGTATCGTTTGTGCCCAATACAACTGTTTTCCATCCCTTTGGTGCATCGATATTCACTTGAAGATCAGTTACAGCTGTTTGTGTGGTATTAGTAAATGTTACAGTACTGTTTTGGGAGGTATATGGTGCAAAGGTTTGTAATCCCGGAGGAGTATCAGTTGCCGATGAAGGAGCAATGCTAACCTGGGCAACAGCGTAGGCTGCATGAATAATATTAGCCTGAATTTTTTGGTTGGTTTCCTCAGATGGATATGTTCCGGCAGCCGTCATTGCCGCTTCATAAAACGTTCCCTGTGAATAGTTATTGTTATCGCCTCCGTTGCCAAGAGCAATCGCTCCTTGCTTGCGCATGGGGTCATAGCTGCTTTTACCATCCGGGAACCTGTCGTTCATTATGCGGCCTCCATCGTACATCACATGTAAATTCCCGTTTTGGGCATCTGCACCCATTGATCTCCAATGTCCCGGTTTTCCATCAGCAGTTGCAGTTACAAAACGCCATGAAATACTTGGCAGGTCTGCACAATATTTATCTCTTGGATCAGGGTTTACACAGCCTACGAGGTTGTTCTCCTGATCTGTCATAATCCAGGGTCCCTGATCCTGACCATAATACCAAAAACGGGCATTGCCATAATAGGTCGACTCCATGGTGCCATCTCCATCATCGCGGCTGTCTGTTTCAACATTACCATAATTAAAGCAGCATCCATCGTTATAATGGTGTCCATTAATCACCCAGTATTGCCCCTGTGCCTGATCGTCAACAGCAGTTCCCCTGGTATCATTCCAACGCAGTCCCATGTCTGGCGCAATAAAAATACCGTAAACTTTTTGACCCATAAGGGTTACAGGTGCCATGTCGGCCATCGGCACATTGTTGAAACCTCCCAGTGCAGGACCAATAAAAGCCCCGCGTGGTGCTTGCTTGAGGTGGTTTTCCATACCCGACTGGTCAAAGAGCGTTGTTATCCAGCAATAGGTATCCTTACAGAATTCATCCTGTGCTGCTGCATCGGCATATCCTCCCGGATCACCTTCACTTGGTTGCACAACACCAATATCTAATGTTTTACCGTCGGACATACGCATTACCTGGTAAAGTGGTCCATTGTATGCAGCATACAGTGCACGTGTGGTACTGTGTGCAGCAACACAGGGGCAATCGTCTTCTGCATAGATGTCACAGGGACCCTCCGGCCGGGAAGGTGACGATTTCTGATTTACTCCTGCAATCGCTATCATTAAGCCAACAGGTAAAAGCAGCGCTACTATTATAACTGCTAAAAAATGTTTTTTTGTTTTCATCGGTCTTATATGGTTAGTTAATTCAATTGTGTTGCGCATAATCATTTGCTCGAATTCCACATGTTATGTTCATTTTAACCAGAGCTCTCATCATTTCACCTTGAACCAGAAAATCCGGGAATTATCGCTTTGTTGATTAGCTCAAGCAACTCTTTATCATGATTCATCACTACCTTGCATCTGTTGTCGAATATCAAGGTTGCCCCTTCTTCAGGACTGTATGCTTTCCATAGAGGTAATTCATTGCAGTTAGGATCACCTGTTTTCACAAAGTTGATCCATGCTGAACTGATTTTATCTGCCAGTTTATATGCATCTTCTCCTCCTCCAGTTAAGGTGCGGGCCAGTGCAATATTATTAAACATAAAGGGCAGTTCCATGCCATGACAGGCACCCAGGCTCCCATCATTTACCGGTGATTGCCATGAAAACAGATACATATATACAGGTGCATTAGCGCCACTACTCCTTGCTTTGGCCAATTGGAGGCACCATTTCGGAACATTGTGTCAAAGGTTAGCATGTGCTGGGGCTCTTTGTCATCGGGATACGCTTTCTTATAAAGGCTAATATATTTTTCAGCATTTTCTTCTCCAAAACGTCTTATGAGTGTTTCCTTCACCTGTTCCATCGTTTGAGGTTTAATAATGGCATGGTTGGCATAAGTAAATTCGTTTAGGTCGGAACCAATCAGCATGGCGACATTTTTTGAAAACTGAGGCAGTGGCTCGTCAAATGGGCTGTGGGTGATGTATTTCCCATCAATTACCGGGCCAGCACCTCCTCTGATATTGCTTCCTGACGCCCTTAATATTCCTGCTGCCTGGCGCTCTGCATTCACCAACTCTTCATAGGTGAAGGCGTTTAGTCTTTCTGCATTTCGGGGGTTCACACCAAGCGCTGCTGCAAAAGCCAATCCAAATGCTTTGGAATCTTTATCATCAGGAATAGTGGCCATTCCACTTTGAACTATTGCTCTTTGAAACAAGCCGGCAGCAGATGGCATCGCTGTAAGCACTGATACTTTTCCTCCACCACCAGATTGACCGTTGATGGTTACACTGTTTGGATCACCTCCAAAGTTTTCGATATTATCATTGATCCATTTCAATGCAGCAACCAGATCCTGCATGCCCAGGTTTACCGATTCGGAGTATTCGTCCCCCAATCCTCTAAGGTCGAGATAACCTAAGGTATTCAACCTGTGATTAACAGTAACTACAACGATATCCCCTTTTGCGGCTAATGAACGGCCGTCGAAAAAAGGCAACTGGTTGGCAGAGCCGGCAGAGTAACCACCGCCATGAATCCATACCCAAACAGGACGTTTCTTCTCATCATCAGTGCCCTGCGACCAAACATTGAGGACAAGGCATTCTTTTTCGTCCATAGCTTCTTTTTCAAATTGAAATCCAAAGTTGTAATCACCTTGTCCTTCCCAATTTTGGGCTTTTTGCTGCATGGCCTGTGGCCCGTAAATGGTGCATTGCTGCAGATCGTCCCACCTATCGGGAGCCTGAGGAGGCATAAACCTGTCGGCTTTTGCATAGGGTATTCCTTTAAATACATACACACCATCATCGATGTATCCCCGTATCTTACCATATATTGTGGAAGTAACTGCAATCTTTTCACCTGCTTTAATAGGACCATCCTGGGCATAACAGTGTATTCCAAGGATAAAGGCACAAACGATAATTAAACTTTTCTTTTTCATCCGTCAATATTTATGGCACTTTAATTACAGAATCGGGCTATTTAACCTGATTCATTGTTACTGAATTCTCTCTTGTCCGTCAGCTCTTTCTATCGGCAGACCATATCTTTCAACTGCACCTACAATTGGTTTAGCCACGTTGGTTTGCGTATCGAAAAAACCCCTGGAATGGAATAAGGGATGCCACCAAAAAATGCCTCTTCCTAAACCATTTGGTGTAGCAAGCACGGCTTCATTCACAGCCTCAAACCATGCTTTTTGACCTTCCGGAGTTTCCGGGAATGGCGGCTTTTGATTTTTAAACTCGTTACTCTGGCTATAATAATATCCTGTTTCCACTACAATAATTTCTTTCTTGAAACGTAGAGCTGTCATCCTCAGGTTGTCTCTCAGGTCTATTAACGTTCCATGCGACCAGGGATAAAATGAAAAACCCACAACATCATAATCGACATCGAATTTGGTCATGTGATCGAAGAATGTGCGAGTCATCTCCATGTCACCCCCATGATCAACATGCAGCATTATTTTAATTTTTTTTCCCTCTTCCAATTCTCTTATTGCCTTGACCCCAGCTTTGAGATAATCTGCAATATTTTCCCATTTACTCTCCGCAGGCTTTGCATAATTAATGCGTCCGTCAGGCCACAAAAAACCATTGCCTATTTCGTTGCCAACCTGAATCATATCAGGCATTAACCCTTCACTTTTCAATCTTGACACAACCCTGTGTATGTATTCGTATACAGCTTTTACTCTTTCCTGGTGCGACAAGTCAACCCATAATGAAGGCGTGGGCTGCATCATTGGGTTTGCCCATCCATTGGAAAACATGATGTCAAGCAGAAAGAAATAATTGTTTTCTTTTGTAGCTCTGGCTGCATCAACAACGTATTCAAGGTCGTGGGGAAGACGATTGGTAGGTTCATTACAAATCATTATTCGTGACCAATTATATCCATGATCCCTGAATATCTGTAATACCGGTTTTTCGGCTCCATCTTCATCATAATATTTTGTACCCCGGTCTTCTCTCTGTTTAACAAACGACAAATCGAGTCCAAAAGCATAATCATTTTGAAATGGCAATGTTTGAGAAAAAGTGCTACAAATGACCAGAAACAGAAAAAATCCAGTGAGAATCAATGTGGTTAAGCAGGTTGTATTATGTTTCATGCGTTTATATTTTTCTGATATATACCTAGGTAATTTGTCGAATTCGCATTTAATCAACATCTATCTGTGATTGGTCGGAATCATGTCTGTTTCATTCTCATAATTTTGGGAGGTTGAAAATATAAAAATGAAACCGGATACACTTCTTACAAAAAACAGCACAGGCCATATTTTTGCCATAATCATCGTAGGATATCAGTGAGCCCAGGCTCTACCCTCGGGAGTCAATCTCCATTTAAAATAAGCATCCAACACCTTCATTGATTCTTCATCTGGTACAGATCCAGGATGTGGTTCAGATTTCAGATACATAACATTTGGCTTTTCATCACTAAAATCCGGCCATTCCGGAACCCCTTCTCCATTCGGGTTTCCATGTTTTGCGAAGTTAGTCCAGTAGGTACCCATCGTTTCTGAAAGCTTATAGTCAGAGTCGCTGATATCTCCTCGTCTGAGTGAATCCAGTGTCATAAAGGCATAGGCTACATCCTGCCCATGTGGCGATCCAAAACCATGCATTGGTGAATCTTCCGGATAATCAGGATGTTGATTAAAGTAGTAATAATATACTTTTGAGTTTCCGATCCGGGATTGCATGCGTGCCCAAATCCATGTCTGCCATCCAAAAGCGGCATCACGCATTAAATCTCGTGCAGTTTTTGGAACGCTGTTTTCACCTGCAGGGTATGCGGCAATTAAGCAATCTGCGAATTTCCCATACCGTTTCTTCACATTGGCAATGTATTCATCACCTGTTCTTTCTCTTGAGAAACTGGCTCCTTCATCTGAATTATACCCGATCAGTACCGGCACATCGTTGTAATTCCCTTTTTCGTAAAGTATATGTTGGACATCAGGTATGACATAACCGTCAACGATGGGCCATCCCTGACCGCCCGGTAAATTATCAGCTGAAATTTCACGCAACTCAGAGATGGATTTAAATCCTGACCGGAGTAGATAGGCTTCCCCGTCCGCTTCTGCTTGCTGAAGGGTTTTCATGTTTTCGCCGGGATACGTTGTAGGGCGAGTTGGGCCAAATGAACCTCCACTTTGAGAGATGGCACCACTGAACAATCCTTTTGGTAAGGGTGAGGCACATAACATACTTACAGATATTCCTCCGGCCGATTCGCCAAAGATGGTCACTTTGTCCGGATCACCGCCAAAAGCAGTAATGTTTTTCTGTATCCAGTTTAACCCGGCAATCTGATCGAGCAATCCATAGTTGCCCGAAACATTATTCGGATTTTCTACACTCAATTCAGGATGTGCCAGGAAGCCCAAAATACCCACACGATAAGCCACAGCAACCACAACGACATCTTTTTTCGCCAGATTAGTGCCGTTGCATACAGGGTCGGCTGTTGTACCGGCACCAAAACCGCCCCCGTAAATCCATACCATCACAGGTAGTTTTTCCTTATCTGATTTGGCCGGTGTCCATATGTTGAGGTAAAGGCAGTCTTCGCTTTTACCCGAAGGAGGGTTGCCCATCTGATAGGGTGAAGGAGCAAATTCAGTTGTCTGTTTGATGCCCTTCCATTTTTCAGCGGGTTGTGGTGCTTTCCATCTCAAATCATCTACCGGAGGTGCAGCAAACGGGATACCTTTAAATACTCTTATATCGTTTTCTATTGTTCCCTGAATGATTCCATCTTTTGTTTTCACCAATGTTGGGTTCTGCTTTGAACAGGAAGAGATGAAAGATGCGATCAAGAGAAATGAGATTAATCGTTTCATCTGTCAGTCATTAAAATTCTTTGAATCCATTGTCCATCCCGGATATTCAGATAACTCTTTTTCAAGGAACAGGGCAGATCTCTCTTTGCCTTTAAAATGCCAGTCGAGCCAGTCGAGAGTCATTTTTGCGAAAGAACCTCCATATTGTTCTGCAAAAGTACCTCCATGCCCGGCCGTTGTATGATTGGCAAAAGCAACAGGATTGCTTTCAATTCTTTCATAATCCAAGATTGCATTATTATATGCAACGTCAGACTCACCTCCAATGATATAAATAATCGTGCCGTGCAACTTTTTCAACGAGTCGCTGCTTGCCCCGGCCATGGTCATATCGCCCATGCCTGAGTTAACTATCATATATGTTTTTATCCGGCTATCATCCCCAACACGAAAGACTTGTGCCCCACCACATGACTGCCCTCCTGCCGCAATTTTGGATAGATCAATATTTTTATAATAATCTGTACCTTTGGTCTTTGCTTGCACTGAAATCCAATCCAATGCTTTCAGCAACTCCTCATCAGGTGTATGCTGATGTACTCGTTCTCCTACGGTCATTTGTAATTCACCAATGGCGACGATGATGTAACCATTTGAGGCGACCTCTGTTAATAACTTTTCATGGTGAATGGATGAGTTCATGCAGCCACCGTTGGCCCACACTAAAACAGATAATTTCCCTTCATTCTCAACAGCTTTTCCAATATTTTCGGGTCGGTAAACGACGAAATCTGCCAATGATTCTTCAGTAGCTGCAATAGCTTTGTATTGACCACTACCTCCATTGTCTACTATTTTTGATTTTATTACCTGGCAATAACTGATTGTGGAAAACAAAAGTAACGCTATCAGACTAAAATGTCTTTTTTTCATGGGTTTTTTGTTTTGATTAAAAATTCAATGTACCATCCGGGAGGATTCCAAATATTAAGGCTCATCTTCCGTTTGCACCTTTTCATCCGGTACTGCATCCTCTGTTTCAACTTTGTCAAACACCACCGTTGGCCACTCAGCTCTGTCCCAGATGATTTCCTTTACAACTAGTTTTGAACGTCCATGGTCCTGTTTATCGTAGCCATGCGCAACAAAATATGTTTTTCCGTCGAAATCGTAAACCGAACAGTGACCAACACCGGCATAATCATCGTTGGGACCTGCTACATACGTTCCTCCACCCGCATACAATGGCACACCGTTTTTATCATAATATGGGCCTCGGATATCACGTGATCTGCCCACCACTGTGCTGTAGTTACTGTTCAATCCTCTACAGCAATAATCAAGCGAGACAAACAGATAGTAGTACTGATGCCTGCGATAAATGAAGGGTGCTTCAATAGTACCATCGCCGGGGTCGGTATCAGGCATGCCAAAAGTACGTTCCTGTTTGGCTACGGTGTACCATTCCTGAGGTTCTGCCAGCGATTTCATGTCTGGTGCAAGTTTTACCAGCTTTATTCCGCCCCAAAACGAACCAAACGACAGCCATCCGGTGGTTTCCCCACCCCAATTTCTTTCAAAATAGACATTGGCATCGATGGCGTTCCAAAAATCGCGTCCGGGGATTGACTGAACAATCATGCCATGATCGACCCATTTGTAATCAGGGTCGTCCTGGTCAAGTGTTTTGTTGGTCATTACACCAATGGCAGAGGTGTTTTTTGCAAACGCCGATGGTGAATAATACAAGTAATATTCGCCGTTGTAGAATTGAATATCGGGAGCCCAAAAACCACCACGATAGCCGGGAATGATGGAATCGGTGACCCATTCCAGGTTAGCTGGTACTGGTTTTATTCTTGTCCAGTTTTCCAAATCGGTGCTTTTTGCCATTCCGCCGCCGGTAACAAAAAGGTAAAATGTACTGTCCTGTTTTATCATCACAGGATCGTGTGCTCCATACCCTTTTGAGTCAATTGCCTGCGTTGGTTGTTGCGCAGATGATGTGAACGAGAGACCTGTTATCAGGCTTAGCAGAAGAGATTTTTTGTAGAGATGTTTTAACATGACAGGAGAATTTCAGTTATTAACAGAGTTTAATTAATGAATCATTTGATATACTTTGTCCAGATATTGAGGATATAGAGCATCACGACGTGCCATGTTTATGTAAAACAAAGCGATAAGGTCGTTTTCAGGGTCAATAATGTATTCGGTACCAAACATTCCTCCCCATGCATAAGCGCTATTTGAAACCGCCGGGACAGGTTTCTTTTGTTCGTTGTATAACTCGAAACCCAGCCCGAAGCGAAATCCTTCACCTCCTGAGTTCACCTCAGGCAAGCGGTTTATGGTAGTCATTAATTCTATGGTTTCGGTTTTCAGGATACGTTTTCCGTTGAATTCGCCTTTGTTTAGGAGCATTTGGCAGAATTTTGCGTAATCCTCAATGGAACCGTTTAAACCGATGGCTCCTTCACAGTAGGTTTGTTGCGTACCTACTGTGCCTTCGCTGTAGATATTGGTTGCCGGTTCCAGTTTCCCATCAACAGCACTATAAGCTTTCACAAAACGGCTTAGTTTATCCGGTTCGTAATACCAGTCTGTATTGTCCATGCCCAACGGAACAAGCACATTCTCTTTTATGTAAGCCCTGAGGGACTGTCCCGATATGCGTTCAATCAGGTATCCCAGCATATTGGTGCTGATGTGATAGTTCCATTCGGTTCCGGGGTCGAAGCCGAGCGGATATTTTGCCAACGCCATCATCTCTTCTTCAAGATAGATTGCGTTGTGATTTCCACCACCACTATGCTGGCCCGACGGAGTTTCAGATGGTATGACCCCGCCAAATCCGGCAGTAGAATCACTTTGTTTTCTCTCAGCTTGTTTTATCGTGTTCACCAACCCTGCATTCAGCCCCGATGAATGGGACATCAGGTGAACGAAAGTCATTGGACTGGCTACAGGCCGCGTTTCGTAGGTTCCATCTTCATTTACTTTTGTAACAACCTGGTTGGGTATTTCAGGGAAATAATCAGAAACTGGATCGTCGATGTTCACCATTCCTTTTTCTACAAGGGTCATAAAAGCGACAGTAGTAATGGCCTTTGTTTGTGAAAAAAGAACGTAATAGTCATCAATTGATGCAGGAATCTGCTTTTCAATATCTTTCCATCCAAAAGCATTGTTGTAAATGAGATGGCCTCCTTTTGCAACGAAGCCCACAACACAATTGAGCATTTGTTCATCAACAAACGATTGGAGCAGGGAATCGATGCTGTTGATTCCAGTTTGGGCGATACCAATATGTTCAAGATCGGGATTCTTGTCAAACGATTGGGGAACATTCTCTGCTTGTTTTGATGGGTTGTTGCATCCCATAACCACAACAAGGAGTAGAAAAAGTAAAGAGCGGATTATTTTCATATCATCTTTTAAAAATGATTATTGTTCAGGATGAAGATATTTTGCGAAGAACGATTCAATAGCCGGATCCGTAAATTCTAACTTTTCATTGTATGCAACTCCGTGTTGTCCCTCTACCTCCAGATATGCTATGTTGGCGCCAGTTGCTTTCATTTTCTCCACAAAATCACGGGTCCGGGAAGGAAGAACGATTGGATCATTGGTTCCCTGAATCAGAAACAACGGAGGGTGATTGGCAGCAATATAACCTATGGGCCACCACTCTTCTTTAGCCATTTGCGTATCTCGTCCTAATTCGGTAGGAGGGGAGCCGGCAGCAGCAATGTTAACAACACTTGAGTAATCGTCCCAACCGCCATCACCTTCCAATCCGGCTGTTTCAGGCACCATTGCCAGCATAAGGGCGAGGTGAGCTCCAGCCGAATGTCCGTAAGCTCCAATTCGTTCAGGGTCGACCCGTAGTTCATCTGCATGGGCACGGAGCCAACGTACTGCACATTTCACGTCTTCGATACATGCCGGAAATGGAGCTTCACCTGTTAGACGATATTCCACATTGATGGTGACATAGCCTTTCTGGGCATAGTCAACCATCATTTTCTGATACACGTCTACATCTTTTGAACCTCCGGCCCATCCACCACCGTGTACAATCACCAATGCCGGTCGTATTTCCGATCCGAAATTTGCCGGCATAGCCATATCAAGTTTCCAGGCTTTGCTATTCCCTTCACGATAATGAATATCTTTTGTGACAGTAATGGTTTTATATTCATCAGCAATTTTTTTCTCCTGCGCATTGTTACTGGCCTGGATGGCAAAAACGGTTAATAATGCTGTGGCCATCACCAGGATTTGATTTTTTGTCATTTGTTTCTGTTTTAGATTTAATTAATTGGAATCAGGCGCCGTTAATTGATTTATAAATACGAATCGAGAACAAAGTAATCATAAATCAGTAATTCCAAACATGTTTTGACTTCCTGATTTAGTTTATATTTTTATCACTAAACACTACTATTCCGTAAAAATTGCTGGTCTCGAATCTCTTTGGTTTTAACCAATATGTTTTGAGGAACTACATAGCTAATGCAGTAGTGTTACAACTTTGGCCCACAGCATATGCTTTCAGGCTCGTATCGATATCACGCAGACTACTCTTATCTGTATATGATCCATACACATTACTTTAATGGGACACTAGTGATGAAATAATGCCGTTTAAAAGGGGGCGTTGTTGTTTTGATATGTTGAGTTGTAAGAATGAATGATATATCCGCATAGTAAGGGTTAATGAAATTCATGGTTTCTGATTATTTATTATTTTTATTAAAACGATTACAAATATAGTCTGGAGTTCTTTCAAATTAAAGTATATAATAGACAAATATAGAAAAGAAAAATCCAATTCGTCTCCATAAGTATTAAATTGTGCGTTTAAAACAATCTGTCATCACAGATTTTATTTATCAAATAAGATCGCAAGTCCAGTGTTCAATTTTTGCATATGACATATTCATCGACCCGTTGATCACCTGCCGATAATTGTGATTTTGCTTGAAAGAATTACTATTTATGGAGACCAAAGTTGTGGATAGTTGACGATGAAATGTTGTTCAAATAGCTCTTTCTGAAGGTCAATCATGTTCAGGTGAAGAAGGTCTACATCAGAGATATTATGTTGCACGAAGCAACATTAAGGCACCATCTGGTTGGTAATGATACTGCCATCTATTTGATCAGATTTTATTTACTTATCACATAATTACAACCACAACATATCCGACATTTTCATTGTAATTTCATCATAGGCATTATTTTTGTGTTAGGTGTTTAATGATTGGTATTTGAATCATTGTTATCCGGAATTCTCGATGTCATTACTGAGGCTCATTTTCATTATGAATATCCTCCCGGCATAAGATTGTAGAAAGAGCTCACTACATAAAACAATTGGCAAAGCTGTTACAATTACTCTCCTTCACTGTATTTAATATGTAATTTCAACTGAAAAAATATTATCAAACTATTCGATTGAAAAATTGATTTTATATTCAGGAATCACTTTCATTTCATTGACTCTGCATACGCTGTTGTCATGAAATTCAGGGATTTTATCCTTCTCGAAATCTACCAGATAAGAAGCATCTTTGAACATAGGGCGAAAATAGAAATAGAGACCTTTCCCATCCATTTGATCAAGATACTGCTTCAATCCAATCTGCCAGGGTTCACCATAATACAAGTGGTCATTTATCATTTGCCCATCTATAAAGGCTACTGCATTGTCACCCAGGTAGTTGATTTCGAGGATCACGTCACTCAACTCTTCACCAATAGCGGATTTCTTCATGTTAAATGTATAGCGTTGTTGACTCACTTCATTCACTTCATATTCAATCTCTATGGGAGGCACTGTGACACCATATTCAGTGAAAAGCCCTCGTTTATTGACGGTTGGTTTGATTTGCGCAAACTTCGGTTTTGCTGAATTGGAAAAGATACATTGAATTTGATTGGAACGTGACTGCAATGAGATATCCGAACCATCCTGGATCAATGTGGCATCAGTGATGCAATAATTATCACCCCACTGATTGAAATTGAGTGCCTGCTCCCGTGTGAGCGTAGTGATGATTATTTCATCACCACCCTTCTCTTTCATGGTAAAAGAACTACCCAGACCCGGCACAACCCTTTTCATCTTCATTCCTTCGAAAAGATATTCGGGAGCAATACCATCGTGTGCATAGAAAAAATAGTGCTGCCTGCCATCAGATCTGATAATTGAAAGCGGTTGTGCTGTCGAATATTTAAGCAATTGGTCGCCCAACCATAAATTAAACGGGAGGATGGCACTCACTCCTTTTTTCAGCATGAAGGAGGGAAATGTGATCGTTTCTTCCGCTAAAACTACATTTATCTTTTTCACGGGCTGGTCCATACGATCATCATGATCCTGAAAATTGTTGAGAAAGAGGAAACCGGATTGTCCTTCCGACCGTACAGCATAACGAAGAGTCTCTTTATCACCGGGTGTGATGCCGGCATTTGTCTCCGGCAGGATTACCTCCATGGGAGCGAGCCTATCCCCGAAATTTTCCGAAAAGAGGTGGATGATGCGTAAATATTTATAGGAATCTCTTATTTTCCCATATTCCCCTATTGGTGCCTGAAAGTCGTATGAGACCTTTGGCACCCCCATGGGTTGATCGCTGAAAAAGCCTCCTCCATTGCGTCGCAGTGTAAGACCACCGTGATACATATAATAACCGATTCCATTGGCTCCCGATCCCAGGGTGCGCAGCATCAGTGCCTCTGATGCCTGCGCCACTACACGTGGACGACGGGCATAGGTGATTTGAATTCCCACTCCCATTTCTGCACAGAAAGAGGGATATTTGTTACCATCATAACGAACGGGTGAGTAATCCGGATTGGCTTGAATGTTCTTAAAGAGAAAAAATGGAGACATCGACGGTTCTGCCCAAAAAGGATAGGGATAAGCAGCTGTAACCGGGATGGTTTCATTTTCCAAAACAGCTGCCATCCCCCAACCGGTAACGGTGTACAACGGTACCAGCATGCCCTCTTCTGTTGCAATCTTTTTCAATGTAGCCAGATGCCGTGAACCCAGATTGGCATATGCTATCTTCCGGTCTTGCACACTCACTCCCACTTGGGTAATCTCCCTGTCATAATTGGCAGTCGTCATCTCATCTCGTTGTCCCGGATATGAAAAGGCCCATGGAGCAGCAGAGTGTTGCAACTCATTTTCCAACTGGATCCCGATCACAGTGCCTCCATCCTTGTAATAGAGTCCATCCATCTGTTTGGCAATATTGTGATACAAACGCTTCACGTAACGGAGGTAACCCTCATCGTTCGAACGTACTTCAAATGGCCTGCCGTATAGCCAATCAGGCAATCCCCCGTTACGTATCTCACCATGACAAAACGGACCTATTCGCACCACAGTGAAGAGATCATGCTTGCGGCAGAGCATCAGAAATTTCCGTAAATCTTTATCACTTGACCAGTCAAACAGACCCTCATCTGTTTCATGAATATTCCAAAAGACATAGGTGGTGATGACATTGATTCCTCCCGATTTCATCTTTAGAATTTGTTCCTCCCAATATTGATGAGGAAGACGGGAATAATGAATTTCACCCATTACAGGAATAAAGGGTTTACCATCCACACTCATGTAATAACTATTGAAATCAATTGGCACTCCGGCAAGGTTTTCACCTCCAAGGTTCAGATGCCCTGTTGTGATCACTTTTCTATTTTCGGGAATGACAATGGAATACTCTGTCTGACCAATCAGAAACTGACACATCAGAAAAAACAGTGCAAGTAAAATCAACTTATTCATATACATTTCAGACTGTTATTTTTGTAATTTGAGCAATCGATCAGGATCAATAATAGCTGCCGGTTGAAACCTTTCACTATTCATGTATTGCATCAGACTGGATCTCAACTGACGTGCCTCAGGTCGGGTCTCCAAATGATTGACAAGGTCAGTACCGCTCACCAATAGACCCCCTTTTCCAATTCTTGCTTCAAATATTAACGCAATACTCCTGTTTGTTACCCAATCATCAATTACACGAACAATGGGTTGTAGATCGGCAGCCAGCGACTCTAGCAGGATCACATCACTGTGGCTCGTGGCATCCCACCACTGCCAGTTGGAATGATACTCTGTGGGGAAACTTGCGAGAGCGGGGTGTGCCGGATCACAAAGGATGCCGAGTGTGTGAGGTTTTTGATTTCCGGTCCAGGCTGTATTCCAGAATATGCTTGAAAAGCCGATCCCTACATCTCCACCCATTTCCGGAGAGACTCTCCCTTTGCCGAGACTGAGCAGTAACTTGCCACCATTTACTATATGGGATAAAGTAGATTCATCCAATATCTCCACCACCCTGACCTCACCCAACTCAACCTCCTGATCATCAGGATACACCCATATATCCCATGAATTTTCAAATTGATCAACTTTTACTTTGAGACTCATCTTCCGTGGTTCGCCGGAATGTTGAAAACGATAGACCACCTCACCCATCGTGGTTCCATTGCCCACGGGGATAGACTGCTGTTTCAATAACCCTTCTTCAATAACTTCTCCATGCTCTACCAGTTGCCACTTCGGTTGGATCAACTCCAAAGGCTTCTCTCCGAAATGAGCGACCTCGATTTGTGTGGTCATCGTTTCTCCTTCGGTGAAAATCCGTTTTTCAAGCCTTGCCAGGGGAATCGTGCTGTTACAAAACTGACGGTATTCATCCGGGCTAATATAGCCTTTCTCCTCCCAGAAAGGATCAAGTACACCAACAAGGGCTGTACCCTGACCGGGAAAATCGTGCAGATCAAGCAGCTGAAAACCGGCAAGGTTGGGAGTACGAAGTGCTGTTTCAATGTCAGCCTTGTAACACAATGCCTGCAGTTTACCCGATGCCAGTAGAAAGCTATCGGCAAGATGTTCCATTCCATGTGCCTGGAGGCTTGCCCGAAAAATCTCAAAATTCTTCGGTTTCAGAACGCCGGTATATTTTTCCATCTCCCTGAAATTGGGATAAACGCACCACTGACCAATCTCATGGCTCACAACCGGAATGCCATCATTGGGCACTCGCAGCGACCAATCGAAATTGGTTCGCGGAGGTTCCGCATTGATGATACTGTTCAGCTCCTCATCCCATCTCTGTATGCGCGGTTCCGAGACACTGTGGAAATCATTTTCTTTTAATATGGGCCAGCCGGCACCACTTGTGTAGAGGCGACGATTGTCTTTCTCTTTCCAGTATGTCACAAACTCCGCCAGATACTCCATGTGGTTGGGTCCTCCGGGTTCGTTCCCATAAGCCATCATCACAAAGGAGGGATGGTTGCCATAGGTTTTGACAATTCGTTCGCTCTCATCCCGGATGTATTGATCTACAGGCTGTCCACTTCCCAGTTGAGTGGATTGGTTTGCCCAGGAAGAACATTCAACCTGTAGGTATAGACCCATTTCATCTGCTGCATCAAAAGCAACTTCAGGTGGACACCAGGAGTGGAAACGCACATGATTCAAACCATGCTCCTGTATTGCTGTGTATACTTTCTTCCAGTATACAATATCGGTAGGGGGATAGCCGGTTATTGGAAAAATGGCACATTCAAGTGTTCCACGCAAAAAAACCGGTCTGTTGTTGATGAGAAAGTGTGAACCCTCTACATGGAATTCACGCAAGCCAAAATCAACGACATACTCATCGGTCTCATCTTCTGCATCTATGGTAAGAAGTAACTCATATATATTCGGGTTGAATTCATCCCATAAAAGGGCATTTTTTTCCAGCTCAAAAAACAACTCCACCTCATTTTCACCGGGGGAGAGATCAAACCGCCATGATTGATTTCCCACTTTCTTACTCCCGCTTTTAAGTCCTGCATAAGCTGTAACCTTCACGGTTTCCGTTCCCGCAAGATGACTAATCACCGAAGCTTTGATCTTTACACTCTTTTTCGCCACATCCGGGAATAGAGCCACATGATCAAATAAAACCTTTCCCTTAGCTCTGAGCGATATTTCTCCAACAATGCCATTCCAGTTCGATTGGGTATGATCTGATATGCTGTGCGAATTTTTACCCACATCAATATCCTTTGTCCGATTATCCACACAGATAGTGATGACATTGATCCCTTCTTGTAAAAAAGATGTCACATCAAAATTGTGTGGTGTGCCCAGACTGTTTTGCATGCCTACCCTCTTTCTATTTACCCAGAGAGTGGACTCCCAATGGGGACGTTCCAAAGTCAACAAAACAGTTCTATTTAACCAATCATCCGGTATCAATACCTCTTTTCGATACCATGCAGCACCGGTATATTCCTTTACCGGCTGAAGCCAGAAAGGGAATCGAACATTCGTTGAATCAACGTAGGGGGCATAATTTGGATCATTATACCATTCCGGATTGTTAACCCCTCCGGTCCATTTCGTTTGAAAAGTTATTTCATTCCCTTTTCCGTTTTCAGCCATAGAGCCTGGCAACAGGACAGTTTCAGGCAACTCCATTGCGAACCACTCTTCGCTCATTCCCTGATCTTTCGGATCCATTTGGAATTGCCATTCACCCGATAGATCAATCTTATCTGTCTTGCTACCATGGCTGCAATGAATTAAAAAGAGAATGGAAAACAGTATGCAAATTTCTTTCTTCATCTTGTAACAGTATTTTTTTTTTCCACTGGTAAAATATCCCCTATTGTTCCCTGATAATTCAGCTCCAACCCAAAAACTTTCTCTATTAAATGACCTGCCCTATCCTTTTCACCCAGTCCCGACCATCCAAGCGCCATCACATTGTAGCAATGTATATGGTTGCGTTTGTTCAGATCCTCCTCCCAGATGGCCAGGTCGGGGAGCGAAACAGCAAAATAGTCGATCTTGCAATCATCGTTCAGATGTTTCTCACCATGAGTTATCAATGTGAGAAAACGCTCCTCTGCTTTCACTTCATTTCCCAATGCTCTCCATGCCAATCCCTGATAATAGATCTTGTCAGGATTCTCGTCGTTGTAATAGAATGCCTGCTTCGGTTCATTGTGACCTTTTGTCGCTTTTGTAAACCACTTCATCGCATTTGTCTCATCGTTCAGTCCGCGGTAGCATACACCCTTGTAATAATCCACATCATTCTCGTTCACCGTGCTTAACTTACCCTCACCCAAGTTGTGCGGGTATTCATCTGTTTCTTTCAGGTACTGCAATGCCCGGTTGAAATCCTGTGATTCTATGGCTCTTTTTGCCAGTTGCAGCCTGCAATAGAGATACTGAAATGTGATCTTCCCTTCACCACCTTCCCATGGATGAAACTTACGCGAAGCGCACAGCTCCCTCGCTTTCTCGTAGCTCCCCAATTGATTATACAATGCGATGCGTTCCACAAACAGATCATCACGCTCCTCCACCAGTTCCATATGTGCATCCAAAAACGCAAGTCGCTCTGCCGGTGGATAGTTGAGTTTTTTATATAGCTGGTCCAGCTCCATCAGTATGCGGGAATCGGTCTTATCCAATGAGAAGGCCATCTCCAGAAGCTGCAACGCCTCATTTTTCCTGTTCACCTTATTGTAGTATGCCAGCGACAGATTCCGCAACACCGTAGGAAACCGCCCATCGAGTGCAACAGACTTCTCCCAGCATTCCATTGCGTCGGTATACTGACGCTTTGCGTACCAGAAATTTCCCAAATAGTATAGTGCTTTCGAATCGTCCGGATAAACGGTCAGTGCATGCCGTAGAATGAGCATCTCCTCCAGTCGGTTTGGAAAACATCTGTCGGGCGACAGTGTAAAAGCCCGGTGATAACAGCTCATCGCTTCATCTTCTTTTCCATTCCCTGAATGGAAAAACCCCAATGCGTAATGGATCATCGGATAAACGTCGGCACCTGTTTCCAATGACCATTGCAACAACTCAATCGCCTCTTCAAAGAGACCGGCAGAAGCATAATCGAGGGCATATTCCAGATAGCTGTGCGGATTCCCCTGCAGTAGCTCCAATAATGCTCTCTTCACAGCCCCATCATTTGTGAGAAGATATTTCTCAAAGAGGCACCCCACGTTAAACCGATCAATCTCCAGTGATGCAGCGATCCACTGCAGGGCTTCCCCGCTGTTTCCAATTCTGCGCAACAGGGATGCTTTCAGATGGCGTGCCTTGTGGTTGTGCCAGTTTCTGATCAGGCATTGCTCCACATGTATGAGGGCTGTCTGCCAGTTGCCGTGAGAGCAATCGACCTGTGTGATAGAGAGATAGGCCGGATCTTTCCAGGCGGCATTCCATGTCGCCTTAAAGAATGCACGATAAGCACCCTCCAGGTCCGATTGAAACTTCAGACAATTGCCTAAATTGTAATAAGGTTCACCATCATAGGGGTTGGGATTTCTTATGGTCACTGTTTCAATCGCCTTCTCGAAACAGGATTGTGCCTTTTTAAACTGCCCTTGTCTCATCAGCAGGAGTCCCAGGGCATTGTTACAGCGCACATCCCCCGGATCGCGGGAAAGAGCCTCCTTGTAATAATCAATGGGGTTGAATGTGGCATGGCGGTACTGCTCCAGATGAAGAGCTGTAAGGTAGAGCTGCTCGTTAAAAGTGATCTCTTTCGGATCATCAGCTGCTACTGCAGCCGCTGGCACCACACTCTCCTTATGCTGCGGGCTGCAGCACCTAAGCAACTCTCTACCCCCTTCTGCGGCAATTAACAGAATAAGCCCTTCCCTATTCTCACTTTTCAGCCTGACTGTTCTTTTGAAAGGGACTTCCGGTGATAGGGCTGCTTCTTCGCTCCAGAGAATGTTACCACTGCTGCTCTTCAACGAGATCTCCACTATCGGCATCTCTGATGTGGCATATACAACCAGATTGATCAACTCCCCCTCGATATCATAATTGGCGATTAGATCCTTGGTGGCATTTTTCACGTTGCCCACCGTAGCATAGGGCATAAAAAACTGCTCCCATGTTTTTTCCTCATAGGGTTGCAGCCAGCTGAAATCGGGTTGGTTGTCGGTGTAGACTCCTGTCATTAATTCGATATATGGACCATCTTCATCGGTCAGGTTACGCTCCCAGGCCTTTCCGAAATCACCATTCCCCCAGGTCCATTGTTTCTTCCCGGGAGAGATATGGTGATTCGCTACATGGAGCAATCCCGTTTCGGTCTGTTCGTTATAGCCCCCCACAAAATCATAATCCGACTCTATTGACATATAGGATGTGGGCACCGGGATATTGGCATACCTCGATATATCAACACCCGCCGAGTAATCCTGCTTGTAATAGGTTCCGATCGCAATCGGGAATGAGGAGACATCACGCTTTCCATGATCGAAGACAGCATGTACATCAGGCGGAAATACCGATTTGTAGGCATCATCGACCGCCACCGCAGGATTGGCCCACCAGAGAAAGGTCTGTGGGAAGGGAGTTCTGTTGTAAACCTTTGCCTTGATCTCGATATATGCTTTGTCGGGATAGAGTGTGATGCCGTGCATTCCCTTCAACCGGGACATACGCTCCACCTCGTTGCACCAAACGGTCATGCTCCCATCCCCATGCTCTTCTATCATATGCTCAGTAGGATAAAAGGTACTTGGACGGTGATGCTGTGGCCAGTTAAATTCAATCCCTCCTGATATCCATGGACCTGTAAGTCCCACAAGAGCAGGCTTTATCACCTGGTTGTAGTAAATAATATGGGAACCTCGTATCTTATCATAAGCCATCTGAATACGTCCCCCCAATTCCGGGAGAATCATCACCTTGATATATCTGTTTTCAATGAAAACAGCTTTGTATATCTTCTCCTTTTTCTGATCAGAAATTTTCTCGATTACAGGGTAGGGGTATACTACCCCCGAGCTTCCCTGGTAGACACGTTTCTCCAGAAAAACGGGGTTTTTCTCCTCCTCCCCTACCTCATAGGTGGGAAGAGCGATCTTTTCCATCCACGCTCTGACAATAGGGGAGCTGACGGTTGACTGAATCAGATAATTGCTTATTATTTCCATACAAAATGCTTGCTTCAAACGATTTAGCTTATCGTGTTGTTCGTAATTACAGTTTCTATCTCCTCCAATGTTTTACCCTTTGTTTCAGGGAGATTTGATTTTATAAACAGAAGACCCAGTATACAGATGATCCCGTATAGCCAGAATGTGCCGTAAGCGCCCAGCGAACTGTTTAACAATGGAAAAGTGTAGGTAAGGACAAAGCTGGCGCTCCAGAGTGCAAAAGTTGATATGGCCATGCCTTTTGCTCTTAATCGTGTGGGAAATATTTCAGCGATGACGATCCAGGTTACCGGAGCAAGCGTCATGGCATAAACTGCAATGGCCAGTACCACCAGTATCAACATTGTGACACCTTCAAGCTGGAAATAGTAACCCCCGCCCAATAAAAGATATATGACTGATAAACCGGTTGTACCCATCAGCATCAGAGAGCGTCTGCCCCATTTGTCGACTGTGTACATACCGACAAGAGTGAAAACCACATTCACAACCCCTGTCACCACAATATTGAACAACATATCCGAGACGCTGTATCCGGCCGAGGTGAAGATCTCCTGTGCATAGTTGAACACCACGTTGATTCCGCACCACTGTTGTAGGATGGCTAACACACCACCAATCAACAATATTTTAAATGCCTTTCCCTTGAAGAGATAGGACAGGTTCACATTCTGAACATTCTCTGTGGCTGTTTTCTTTACCTCCGCCACCAACTCTGTAGCGTATTCCGTTCCGGCAATTCGGGTGAAGATTATGGTTGCCTTGTTGTATTTTGCCTTTGAAATGAGCCACCTGGGACTCTCGGGCAGGACAAAGATCAGTAGAAGATACAAGATGGCAGGGAATGCCGGAGCCCATAACATCCACCTCCATCCGGTCTGTCCGTTCCAGGAACCCAGAATATCCTCACCGGGCATCACAGGCTCAGCAATCTGCCAGTTCGCGACCTGTGCGGAGAGGATACCCAACACGATTGCCAGCTGATAGATGGCTACAAACTTACCCCTGACAGCAGGGGGAGATATTTCCGAAAGGTACATCGGTGATATATTCGACGCTATACCAATTCCTACGCCACTGATGATCCTGAACAGGATAAAGAGCTCAAGTGTAGTTGCAGCACCTGTACCAATTGCCGATAAGGCAAAAATGACGGCAGCCAGGATCATCATGAACTTCCTTCCATATTTGTCGGATATTCCTCCGGAAATGAGGACACCCAACAGGCATCCAAGCAGGGCACAGCTCATCACCCATCCCTGCAACCATGGAATCCCCTCGATTGAGAAATATGCTTCATAGAATGCCTTTGCACCCCCAATCACAACCCAGTCATATCCAAATAGATACCCTCCCATTCCGGCTATCATTGAAATGAGAATCAAATAATGCTGGTTCACTCTGTTTTTCACTTTTGTCATGGACAAACTATTATACAACTACAAAAATATGCCAACATATCTAAAAAAAAATGTATTTTCGGTCGCATTAAATGTAAATAATCACTACTTTTGAAGTGTTCTTAATTATAAATCAGCGTGATAAATCATAACATGTATTTTCTCATTAATTAAATGTACAATATCATGATTGAAAAAATTGCCGATGGTTTCAAAAATGAGAAAGCAATCATTCTGCCATACAATATCCGTGGTTACCAAAAAATCAACCATGCTACGAAAAAAATGCATGTCACCCATATTGGCTATTATCCGGATGCCAAATATCACTTCCGGGAGCGGAAATCGGGTGCCGATCAGAATATTCTCATATTGTGTGAGAAAGGAAAAGGATGGATCATACACCAGGGTGAGAAATGTTTTTTGGAACGAAATCAGGTATTTATCATTCCCATTCACGAAGCGCATGCCTACGGTGCTGACATCAAAGATCCCTGGAGCATCTATTGGATTCATTTCCTGGGTGAGGATACCGAGCTGTTCTCATCCATCATCGGGAAAAAAATTGACACATACGATTCTGACAGCAGTCGGTATGGAGACCGGTTTCAACTGTTCGAGGAGATCTATCAGAATCTTGAAATGGGATATAATCCTGAGAACCTGGAATACACCAGTTACTGCCTGGCTCACTTTTTGGCATCAATCAAATACCTGGCTCAATTCAGAGAGATCAAGAATGTGAAAGAGATGGATATGGTGCAGAAAAGCATCCTGTTTATGAAAAATAATCTGGAGAATAAGATTGAGCTGGATGATATTGCGCAACATACAGGGTACTCCTCTTCACATTTCGGTAACCTTTTTCTGAAAAAGACATCCTATACACCCATGGAATACTACCATCAACTAAAAATTCAGCGGGCATGCTCTTATCTTCAGTTTTCCGACCTGAAGATAAAGGAGATTGCCTATCGCCTGGGCTATTTCGATCCCTTTCATTTTTCAAAAGCTTTTAAGAAGGAGACCAATCTGACTCCAAAGGAGTACAGAAACAAATACAATCCCTAAAATAGAATTCACTACACACCAATAGCCTGTCTGGCAAACCTGTTACATATTGCGACAAAACACTCAATTTCATTTAAAAGCAGCTCCGTGAGCACAGAACCGCTTTTTCTATTATTGTCGGAATCCCGCGGCTATAACTGATGTAAAAATACAATACGATTAAAATAGTCATTTTAAACCAACTCCAAACAAGTTGTGACTAACTGATTCAGTTATTGTTCAATTGTCACGAAACTTCAAGTAAATCTCATTGGAATATCCTTTTTCCGGCAAAATTGGATCATTCACGTAGTCACCCCAGGCCAGGTTCGGAACATTCCATTCATTGTTAACAATAAACTTGATCTCTCCCTTAACGTCTGAACCCAGAATACGGAATGAATCGGAGGATACAATGCCGTTTGGATTCTCTCCGCTGTTTGAAACGATAATTTTTATCTTGTGCTTTCCTTTTGGTAATCCTGTTTTTGTAAAAAGTGGCACCGCCGGTTGCTGTTGTGCTTCTGCATTGGCATTCTGCCCCGGTCCCCCAAAACCGAATCGTCCCCATAAGGCTAAGCTGACATTCTCTGAGACAAGATGATCATCGATAAAAATATTTACAGCTCCTCCGTTTTGAGATCGTGAGCCAGACCAGATGATACCGGTACCCTCAAACGTGAATTCAATGGAACTCCCGGAAGTGCCGGAGTGGTACTGACCTTCTGAACGAATCCATTCTCCGGAATAATTGATACGCGAATCTCTGTTTTCTATTATATTATCCTCCGCTGGAGTAACCTCAAGTCGTACATGATCTTTTCCATTCGACAACGCTTGAATGCCTTTTTCTGAACCTCCAAGCAAGGCTAAGGCATGGTAAATATTTTCTTTTGTTCCACGGAAATCTCTCGTTCCACGCTCAGCAGGGTCATTTCTTCCAAACAAGGTAAAATCTTTTTCATCTTCAGACCATGGCCACGATGGTATTTCTCCATATTGCTGATCATCTCCCCTGCCTTCACGATAGGCAACTCCTTCTGTTCTGCCAATATGATCCTCAGGATAGGCAGACCAGAGTCCTTCACGCTTCCAACTCACTCTGTCCACTTCTGAAGTCACGATATAGTAAACACCCAATTCCCAATAACCACCCACATCCCGGTTATATCCTTCCGGGACTAATCTACGGGTAAGCGGTGGAAGATCACTTAGCAAGGAGTATTGGGTGGTGATCAATCCTTCACCATCAATTCTCACCTCAAAATGAACCTCAGCAACCTCGTATTTCCCGGTAATATCTATGACTGCTTCCGGACCTTCTGTGGCAGCTTCGATGCTTGTCAATCTCCATTCTCCCGGATCCTGTCCGACAAGATTGAGGTAGGGGCCGCTATTGATGATTTTCTCTCCCTTATAAAATCCACTTGTTATAAGTCCCGTCTCTCGACTGAAGGTCAGCTCGAACAGTGACCCCTTCACTCTGATGTTCGAACTGTTGAATTTAATTTGCGGAGCACTCCCCTGCGGTATAGGAAGTCCCAGTTTCTCATCCGGATTTATATGCAGATTCCATTCATCCACCAGCATATCACCTGCTCCATATGCTTTCACCCGGACAACCTCTCCATCTTTCCAATCACGGGCAGATATTTGAAAGCTCCCCTCTGTATGCGGTTCAACATCAGGACCGGGCATTTGACCGGAATCAGTATCTACTGACCAGGTGATATTGATCTCGTTGAGGTTTGTATGATCAAACCAGTTTTTTACAGGTACAATGAATGGCTCGTCAACACCGGGGTTTTCATATGATTTGTTCTCAATACGAAAGGGAGAGTAGGCTTTTTTGGTTAGCCAGTATTCAGGTTTTTTCCTTCTCCATCCATCCACCAACCCCCAGTCGTTGCCTGAAACCATCATTCTGTCATCCGGCACGATTGAGGAATTATCGACGGCACACCAGATCGCACCTCCCAATGCACCTTCTGTTATGAAAATATTTTCCCACATCCTTTTAATGGATTCACCCCAGAAATTACGAATATCAGGATCACGTTGCAGTTCTGCTCTGATGTATACCGGGGTATGAGCATATTCATCATGAAGAACCGGGAATTCTGTTGGGTCATTCTCCCTGGTGCCACTTTGCCGGCTTGTTTCCTGGCTTTTCCCTGGAAGAGGCCCGCCTGCATCCATGTCGCGTTCCCAGTATGGATAGTGAAAAGAATAGATATCAATATATTTTGGTTGATCTAAAGGTGGAATCAGATGAGACCAGCTAAACTTGACCGGCCGCGTGGGATCTTCATATTTCACATATTCTGCTTCTTTGACAACATTATCTCCCCATGCTGATTCGTTACCGATAGACCAGATGATAACGGAGGGATGGCTTCTGTCTCTCTCCACCATCTCCGCAAGTTGACTCAGGTAATGAACAGCCAACTCCGGGTCATTCGAGACTTCACCATTTGCGAATGAAACGGAGTTCTCAGATTCAACATATATTCCATATTGATCACATGCGTCAAGAAACTCTTCATGAGTGGGGTAGTGTGAGGTTCTAATGTAGTTCATGTTGCACTCCCTGAATAATCGGGCATCCAATTCACGGAACTCGAGGGGGACGCTGCGTCCGGTTAATGGATGGATGTCCTTCCTGTTGATGCCTCTTAGCTTCACCTCTTTTCCGTTCACAAGAAGCTTTTTTCCTACTCTTTCGACTTTTCTAAATCCCACATTTTTTGTGACAGTCTGGGTTGTTTGGCCGTTTTGTACAACTTTAGCTTCCAGTTTATAGAGATTGGGATGTTCTGCATCCCATTTAAGGGGATTTGATACTGCCAGTTCAATCAACTTCTCCGAGTTTTCTTTTGTGAGCGTTATCACATTTGACCCAAAAGGAATGGGTTTTCCAGAGTGATCGAGCAGTGTGAAGTTGATTTGACCCGCCGATTCCTTGTTAAATGCCATGGAGACCCATATTTTCAAAACGGCATCTTCATAATTTTCGTCCAGATCTGTTTCAAGATTTAACCGGTTGATATAATCCTGAGGGACAGCTATTAACTCGACATCTCTGAGTATTCCACCATTGTTGTATCCAGATAAGCCTCGCCGGGTATCATCAACACCAACTGTTAAAACGGCCTCCATCCCTGGTGTGACATGTTCCGTGATATCACAATCCCAGGTTGTAAAACCCCCAAAATGATCCTTTAAATAGGTGCCGTTAATCCATGCTTTTGCCATGCCGGTAACGCCATAGAATTTAACAAAGACCCGTTTCCCCGCAAAATCAGGTGGTACCTGGAATCTCTTCTTATAGGCGTATTGCTGGACCTCACGTGAAGAAAAACCCTGGGTAGAGATATGACTTGGGACCAGTACATCGGACCAGGATGAGTGATCAACCGAATTACTCCAGAACACTTCCGGTGGCTCAGGATTTAATTTCCAGGTACCGTTCAAGGGAATAAGGGTTCGTTGCACTCCCTCTGTTACGGTGGTTTTTGGAATGATTACAGGCCTGGGGTATAACTCACTCGATGGAGGTATTTCACTCTGAGCAAATAAACCTACAAAGCAAATGTAGCAGAATAAGGTTGATGTCAATGTGAGTCTCATAACAACTGATTTTTTATTGGTAAACAGGGGGTGTAAGAACTCTAAAGCAGCTCATTTAGAAATATGTCGATTTCCTTAATCGTCTGGTCCAACTCATCATGATGCAAATTATGACCTGCACCCTCAATATGAACAAGTTTAACCCTTTCCATCCCTTCTACTGCTTCTTCGTTCGCTTGTCGCCCTTCAGGTGAAGAGTCTGCTTTCAGTATCAGTGATTTAACAGCTATTGCAGCCAATGCACCTTCTGTTCTCATTGTTTCATGCATAGCCTGCCATGCAGCATCGGAATATGGTCCATGGTACTGTTTTTTTGATAATGCCCAGTATCTCACATTATTATCACTCCATTTTGGATTTTCCTTTCTGCCTTTAGCTACAAGATCATTATAACTGTAGTTGTTCTGGTCCACCAATCTCTCTGGATCAGCAAACATTCTAAAAGCCAATGGGTCAGCTTCTGTTTCTCTTTGTTGTACTCTTGGGGGCACTCCCTGACGAGAAACGGGTGCAGACTGTTCCCCGGAATTTTTTCTTGGTAGACCCGGATCGAGCATGATCACTGCTTTCGCCAAATCAGGGTATTCTGCACCTACACGCATCACGGTGGCAGCACCCATTGAATGTCCCATTAGAATAGGCTTTTCAAATTTCATTGCTTCAGCAAACCTAACAACATCTTTTACCAAGGTTTCACCATCATCAGTAGGCGTGAAAGGATCTGACAAACCATGTGCACGTGTATCAAGCATGTATATGTCATAAGAGTTCTGTAACCTTAAGCTAACATCTGTCCAGCAAAGGCCATTATCGGTTACACCGTGAACCATCACAACAACAGGTTTTTCCGGTGCCGGAACGGCCTGATAGTAATGTATGCGAACACCGTTAACATATACGAATCCATCCGACCACCCATCGGGGATTCCTGGAGGATCGGCTGCAAAAACGGTCACCGATAACAACAATAGGATTTCCATTAAAAGAAATCGTTCAAAACCGTACCTTCTCTTTCTGTTTTTACTCTTCGTTTCCATTTTATCTAATTTTTTCACACTGATGATTCCATGTTCATCACAGAAGCATATCTTATTTAAAATTGTATAACCAAACTCTCTGCAGTCCGGGTGTTTCACCACGGAAGAGTAGCCCATAACCCGACTGACCCTTCAATGCCATCTGATCTAAATCCTGACTGACATTCGTTTCGTCACCATTCATCCATCGTAGTGGATGCCATTCTCCATTTTTAAAGTAACCTTCCCTAACTTTCCTGAAAGCGGTTATGCCATCTCCATCAGCAGGAGCAAAAGTAACTTGTGCATTTGCACCCATAACCAGGTATTCGTAGTCATCCATTAACAGTACCATGGCATAACCTTTTTGTCCTCGCGGACCAAAGATACCGCCGGTATTCGTCTCTGGTTGTGCTCCTAATCTCCAGGGTTTGACAAGATCAACAATCACCTTATGGTTTCCTAAGACAAACTCCTGATTGGTGATTTCCGGATTTAATTCACTTAACCATGCCGCCCGGATTGTACCTTTTGCCTGATGTTCTGTAATGATCTCGCTAAATGATGCCATCATTCTGTAAGCATCAAAAAAATTGCTTGTTTGGTGGTTCTTAATTCCTCCGTCAATACCGAAAGGAGAGAATCCAATACCCCTGTGTTCACCTATCAGATATACCGCATTTGCGGCTGATGAACCCGATTCAGGTACAAAAATAGCAGTTTGTCTGCGTGCATAACGATCAAGGATTTCACTGTATTCAGCATCATATATATCGGGTGCATAAAAATCAACAGATGGAGCGCCCGCTCTCCAGACATCATGAACCTGGGCTACCGGGCCACCGGAGGGGTAATCTCCCGGAACAATGTCTCCTGCATGCTGAAGAGCAACATTGACATAGGTAGGAATCGGGTAGACATCTTTACCAGCTTTTGAAATCTCATTTGTATAGGTAGCGTAATACCAGGCCATAAAGAACTCACTTGTTGTTACATTCCTCCCAAAGATCTCTTCCCAGCTACCTTTGGTTGCATAGTTTGAATTGCTCCACAACTCCACTGTTTCGGGTAAAAGTGTCTTTTTGTTTGTTACCAGAAAATTGATGAGCTCTTCTGGTACTTGAGAACGGAGCAATTTTTCAGCCTTTCCACTATAGTCTCTGTCAAAGAAGAGTCCCATTTCATTTTCAATTTGTATAAATAGAACGGTATTATCTTCCGAATCAACTTCTCTAATGTGTTCCATCATAGCAACATATGCTTTTTTGTCAGCCTCCCAATTATTGTCATAGAATACTGAAAGTGACGGAACTGACAAACCATCCGCCGTTACGGCTCGTGGAAAACGTTTGTAGTTGGCACCTACCCATCCCGGAATATATCCACTACCACCATTTTTAAAACTGCCAAACCAGAGAATAACTATTTTCAAATCGTTTTTACGCGCATCCCTTAACATTGCATCCAATTGCGTAAAGTCAAATTTCCCTTCTTCCGGCTCTATCTGGTCCCATGAAACAACAGCTAAAACCGTGTTCAGACCGGAGCCCTTAAATGCAGGCCAAATATCTTTCATGTATTCAGGGCTTGAAGCAGTGGAGTTGCGAAGTTCTCCACCAAGAACCAGAAAAGGTTTTCCTTTAACAATTAATTGCGAGGTGCCACCTCTTCGTTCCAGATGGGGTAAATGTGACTTTTGCGCAAAAGCAATGCATCCTGCAAACATGAACAGACTAAAAACGATAACAATATTTGTGATTCTTTTCATGTGAGGTAAATTTATTGGTCTTTAAATAATTTTTGAGCAAAGCTTCGCAGGTCATGTCGCCATACATACATGGTATGTCCACCTTCCATCTCTGAAAAGTCCGATTTGATACCATGCTTTGTGAATAAATCACGTGTTGGGTGAGTGTTTTCCGTTGCTCCATCACTGCTTCCCCCACTAGTGAAAATGAAATATTTCAGTGTTGATTTAAGTGTTGGAGCTGCCTCTTTTATCAGTTCATCGTACACTTTGTAATTTTCCGGTTGACTTGTCCACCATCCCGAGCTCATCACGTTGACATAGCTGAATTTATTCGGATAGCTAATCATGGTTTCAAGAACTTCCAGTCCTCCCATTGATAAACCGGCCAAAGCGCGGTGATCGGTATCATTATAAACCCGGAAGTTCGATTCAACAAAAGGAACAATACTGTTGACCAGATCTTTGGCGAAAGCTGCTACTGGGATACTACCATCAGGCATAACTACAATCATGGGCACAATTTTTCCTTCAGCAAACAAGTTATCAAGTAGCCATCCGGCTTTCCCCTGTCCCGGCCAGTTGGTATCATTGTCACCCCCGCCATGAATTAAGTACAATACAGGAAGTTTTTGATTGTCTGCGAAATAGCCTGGTGGTGTCCAAACAAACATTCTCCTTGTTGAATTTGTCACATCCGATTCGTAATAAACAATCGACATCAGTCCGTGAGGGAGAACTTTCTTCTGCCAGAAGAGCGTTTCACCTTTTGGCACAAGTTCAATCATGGGGCGGTAATCGGATACCATAGGGTTTTTCGGATCATTTACCTTCATGCCATCAACATTGAAAAAGTAACGATAAGCACCCGGATTGATGTTGGGAGAGGTGGTCATTGTCCAAACACCATTTTCCATTCGCTCAATCTTTTCAGCCCTCACATCACCACCCAGTTCCACTTTATTTGCACCAGGGGCGTAAAGGCGGAATGTAGCACTGCCATCATCATTGATTTCAAAAGAAACCAAAGAATCATTCGGGGTTTTTGGCCGGTTTCTGATGATCTGTGCTTCAAGTTTTGAATAACTACTAAATAGGACAACAATAAAAATAATAAAATGCCATCTAGAATGATTCATTGTAGTTTTGATTTGCTGTGCTGAAAGAGTGAATGCTAAATCCGGATAGTAAGGATTGGTGGAGTTCATGACTTCTGATTATTTTTTGTGTATTAAAATATTACAAACTTAGTCAGGAGTTCTTTCTAAGTAAAGTACATAATAGACATATATAGAAAAGAAATTTCCAAATCATCTCTATCAGCACTGAATTTTGCGTTCAACACAATCTATGATCACGATTTTTTTATCAAAAAAGTTCTCTATTCTATTCCTGAATATTATCTTTGAAATTATGTCAACATTCGCAGACAAAGTAATTGCATTTAACCATCATTTGGTGTACTCCGGCAATTTGCCGGAAGGGTTTCAGGTAATCAATCCTTTCCTCGACAACCCGGAGACGATGGAGGTGATGCGTGCTTTTTACCGGAAGTATTACAGTGATTTTCGGGAAAGGAGATTTCTAATGGGGATAAATCCCGGCAGGCACGGGGCAGGGGTGACCGGTATTCCTTTCACCGATACCAAGCGGCTGGAGAGTGCCTGCGGCATCACCATGCATTCGGCNNTCTTTGTCTATGACATGATTGAGGCTTATGGAGGTACAGCCCGTTTTTACCGGGATTTTTACATCAATTCTCCCTTTCCACTGGCAATTATACGGCAAAAAGAAGGTGGCAGCTGGATTAACGCGAACTATTACGATGATCCGGCACTCTTTGAGGCCGCGAAGGGGTTCATGACAGACTCACTGAAGAAACATATCAATATGGGCCTCGACACTTCAGAGGTTTTTATACTCGGTAAAAAAAACGGGGAGTTTATCGGCAAACTAAATGCAGAGGAGAGGTTGTTCGACAAATTGACAATCCTGGAGCATCCGCGCTATATCCAGC
>LSQX01279741.1_pt1 | contig 48354 bp, 50 predicted proteins | sample 654561 | NCBI WGS metagenome assembly LSQX01 (sample SAMN04489861, study PRJNA283612) | anaerobic digester metagenome | isolation source: 4 biogas reactors fed with cattle manure at either 37C or 55C with and... | place: Denmark: Kongens Lyngby | collected 2014
GCACGGCGCCCGGCTTCAATGAAAAAGACATTACAGGAAACCGCCATAGCCCTGGTCAGATTAACAGTACCATGTACCCCACAGCTGATCCTGACATCTTTTGTCCAGGCGCCACCGCAGCGAACTGTGGTGGAGGGGGTTATCTTCCCGGCTTCTAAGCCGGCTATGGCAGTCGCAGGCTTAAAGGTTGAACCTGGCGGATATTTGCTGGAAATCGCCCTGTTGATCATCGGTTTTTCCTTGGACCCTGGGTCGAAATACTGCTGAACAGCTTTGCTGGAAACCGGGGGCACCAGACTGTTGGGGTCAAAGTCAGGACGGCTGACCATAGCAAGAATACCGCCGGTGCGCACATCAATCACAACTGCTGCACCCGCACTTTTTTTCAATCTAGCCAGAGAGGCATCCATCCCCTCTTCTAAAGCCTTCTGCAGTTCATAGTCCAGGGTCAGCACCAGGTTGTTCCCCTTTTCCGGGTCCACCTGGATCAGATTGCTGTTGGGAACTGGGCGTTCATTTCTATCAACTTCTACCTGCTGAAAACCATTTATGCCCTTCAAATATTCTTCATACTGCAGCTCTAAACCATATTTACCGATCAGATCAGATTGTTGGTATTTATTCTCAGTATCTTTTTTCAGCTCCTCCTCACTGATCTCTCCAATATAACCCAACAGATGAGAGGCTAGGGTATTCTCCGGGTAATAGCGGACCATTTCACTTCCAACAACCACCCCGGGAAGTTCCCTCCTTCTCTCCTCAAGACGCGCCACGATCTCAATAGGGACATCCCGCTTGATCACTATGGGCTCATAGGGACGCACATCATGATCTTCCATCAGCTGTTTGATATACGCAGCATCGATCTCAGGATAATAATCTTTTAGCAGTGCAGCCAGATTATCTATGGTTTTGTTCAATGTTTCACTATCAGCCTGCTGCCGCACAATTGAGATGGTGTTCACAATCTTGTTGGAAGCCAGTATTTTGCCATCACGGTCAAATATATCCCCTCTGGGAGCACGGATAGGCAGCAAACGAAACTGATTCTGTTCAGCTTTCGTTTTATAAACTGAAGCCTCTAATAACTGCAGGGTTCCCAGGCGAACGATAAGGATTGCAAACAGAACAACAGTCAATACCTGCAAAAAAATATATTTTCGTTTCGATTTCTGATCCATTTTATCCATTGATCATCACCCGAACAATCCCTTTTGGTAACCTTGATAGTGCTTCGACTTTTCATCTCTTATGCGGTGGAAAATAAGCATTAAAGGATAATAAAATAAAAAAGAAAGTACCACATTGTAAACCCCTTCAGTCAATGTAGCGCGCAGCAATTGAACAAAGGATAGAGGAAAGGAGCCGCATAAGCCCCGCCCTAAAAAATAGACCCCATTGTAGAGGAATGTACCGACAAATACCAATATAATCGGTACCACAGGGTTTTCTTTAAAAAATCTTCCTTCTAGCTTTCCCACCGTAAAACCGGTGATCAGTCCGCTCAAAGCACAAAGGCCCAAATAGCGGGAGATTATCAGATCCTGTATAAAACCGATGACAAAACCAACCACACCGCCCACAGTAGAATTGCTGAACAGTGCAGTAAAGATGATAAGTATTAAAAGAAGATCAGGCATAGTGCCCTTGTACTGCAAAAGGGGGAAAATGGTTGTTTGCAGGATCAAGGCAAGAAAAAAAGAAAACGCGATCAGTATAGAACGCCATACACTCACTGCAAAAATTCCCCCTCCCCGATATTATTCTAAATCTGCTTCTTCGGTGCTCTCTGTTTTATCTGTGTCATCAAACACATCAATGGGCTCCAACACCTCTGTGATCAGAAATAGTTCCTCAAGACGGTCAAAATCCACATAGGGATCAATAATGGCGTGCTTGTTGACGCCTGTATCTTCAACTTTAGTGATTTTTCCGATAGGCAGTCCAGGAGGAAAAATGCCCCCCATTCCAGAGGTAATCACAACCTGTCCCTCAACAGGACGGGCATCATAGGGAAGAGATACCATTCTCAACATTCCGATGTCATCACTTGTACCCTCTACAATTCCCGGTGTCCGGGTATCTTGAACCAGTGCTGCTACAGCCCCTTCCCGGTCAAGGATCAGCAAGACCTGCGATGTATTGGGGCCCACAGCGATCACCTGGCCCACCAAACCGGCGCTGGATACAGCAACCATGTGTTTTTTCACACCATCCTGACTACCTCGATCAATAACCACAATGTTGGATAGTGTATTAGGGGCGCGGCTAATAACCCTGGCACCCATCAGACTAAAATGGTCGGCATAGCGTTCCTTAAAATCAAGCAAACCCAATAGCCTTTGGTTTTCATAAAGATATTCCCGCAAACGGGTGTTTTCTTGAGATAATTGCTCCAGCTGTTCTCTTAATTCTTTATTCTCTGCACTCAGCTGCCGGCTGGCTCCTATACCATCCAGCGCTGCAACCGCTTTGTACCAGACCTGCATAACACCGCTCTGTACCGGGGCCAGCAGTTCATTGATCACAATTCCTCCGGTAAAACGGGCAGTGAGATGTGCCAGAGCAATACAAAAGACAGCAATGCCCAAAAGCACCGCCAGTTTTTTATAAAACGGTGAACGCCGCTTCAAAAATAATCACCCTAACGAGCTGATCTTGCAGCCATTACACGCTTTAAAAGTTCAATATTTTCCAGGGCTTTACCTGTTCCCAGAGCTACAGCATAAAGGGGTTCCTCAGCCAAAAGCACAGGGATGCCAGTCTGCTGGCTTACCAAGTGATCCAGGTTGCGCAGCAGTGCACCGCCTCCTGCCAGCACAATACCCCGGTCCATAATATCTGCGGACAGTTCCGGTGGTGTTTTTTCCAGACAGACTTTAATAGCCTCCACGATACTGGCAACTGTTTCCTCAAGTGCTGAATGAATCTCTTCTGAGGTTATTTCCACTGTTTTAGGAAGGCCGGTAACCAGGTCCCGTCCCCGCACCTGATAGACTTCCTGTTCACCGTTCCAAACAGCTGAACCGATCTTGATCTTGATGTCTTCGGCGGTTCTTTCACCGATCATGAGATTATAGACCCTTTTGATGTGCTGCACAATTGCTTCATCCATTTCATCCCCGGCAACACGGATAGATCTGCTGGTCACAATTCCTCCCAGTGATATGACCGCAACTTCAGTTGTACCCCCTCCGATATCAACGATCATATTACCTGTAGGATCATGAACCGGCAGCCCAGCACCAATGGCTGCAGCCATGGGTTCCTCTATGAGATACGCCTCTTTAGCTCCTGCCTGGATTGCAGCCTCTCTCACTGCTCTTTCCTCTACTGCAGTAACCCCTGAGGGAGTACTGATCACAACCCTTGGCCGAATCAAGGGATTTCGCTTTTGCAGCGCCCGTCCGATAAAGTAGCGCAACATACTCTGGGTAACATCGAAGTCAGCGATCACTCCGTCTTTCATGGGTCTAATAGCAACAATATTGCCGGGGGTTCGCCCGATCATCTTTTTCGCTTCTTCTCCGACGGCCAGGATCTCCCCTGAATCACGACGGATAGCTACAACAGAGGGTTCCATGAGAATGATCCCTTTGCCCTTAAGGTGTACTAGGGTATTGGCTGTACCCAAATCGATTCCCAGATCTCTGACCATTATCACCTTATTAGCTCCTTCCGAATTTAATCAAATCAATCCTTTTTCCTTAAAACTAGTGAAAACATGATCACCTATAATAATATGATCCAATACCTCAATACCTATTATTCTTCCTGCCTCACACAAACGCTGTGTAATCTGCAGATCCTCAGGACTAGGAGTCGGGTCACCGCTGGGATGATTATGCACCAGGATAACAGCTGCAGCACTCTTTTGCACAGCCCGTTTGAAAACCTCTCGCGGGTGGACAAGTGAAGCATTGAGAGTGCCAACAGAGACCTGCTCGATTCCAATCACCCTGTTTTTTGTGTTAAGCAGTACCACCCGAAAATGCTCCCTGTCGAGGTAGCACATTTCCTCCATAACCAGGATACTTACATCTTGAGGGCTATTGATAGCAGGTTTGAGCTCCACATCCAAACAGGCAAGCCGCCTTCCCAATTCCAAAGCTGCTTTAACTTGAGCAGCTTTAGCCAATCCCATCCCTTTGATCTCGCATAATTCGTCCAATGTAGCTTCAGCCAGGAAACGCAGCCCACGAGGATCCATTAAAATACGGTGTGCCAACTCAAGAACCGACTCATCTTTGGTTCCTGTACGCAGGATGATGGCCAGCAGTTCAGCAGTTGAAAGAGAACCTGCTCCTACCTCCCTCAACCTCTCCCGTGGCCTTAAATCCACGGGCATGTTCTTTATGGTTAGATGGTATTCGCCCCCTGACACAGAAGATCCACCCCAAACTCCCTGAACAAATCTGGAAGTCTGCTTAAGGGAAGACCAACAACATTGAAGTAACAACCATCAATTTTTTCTACAAGAAGGGCACCCAAACCCTGAATTCCATAAGCACCGGCCTTGTCAAAGGGTTCCCCGCTAGCAATATAACCCATAATCTCTTCATCAGTTAAATTACGAAACTTAACTCTGGTAGTTACAGCTTCTCCCCTTACCGACTCCGGAAGTAACCGCTGTAAAACCACACCACTAACCACTTCATGGACACGACCTGATAAAAAAGAAAGCATTTCGGCCGCTTCTTCCTTATTACGCGGTTTCCCCAAAACCCGCCCTTCACAGCAGACAATGGTATCTGCTCCCAGAACAATCGCCTGTGGGTACTCTCTTGATACAGCTTGGGCCTTCCTCTTTGCCAGTTTTAACACCAATTCCTGCGGCTCAAGATGGGAGTCAGCAATTTCCTCCACACAACTGGGAATTACCTGAAAATCGAGACCAATCTGTTTTAGTAGGAATGCCCTGCGTGGTGAAGCTGATGCTAAGATAATCTGCTGCATGAACAACCAGTCCCTCTTACAGCTTGTTGCAAAAACAGCAAGGATAAAGCCAGTCCACCTTATTCATTTCTTAAGTCTATCATTTTAATCGGTGAGATACAAGATTATACAAAGCTGAAAGATAACTATATTTTGTAAAAAGAGGTGTTTGCTGACATTACTGCACTGCAGAATACCCTAATTAAAAGGTCTTAAATTCTTCTTTTTTATAAACAAGATTAAAAGTAAGCGTTTCTAAATGGAGAGTGAAGTCAACATGGCGTACAATGATACCCTCAGGCAGGTTGAGTACATAGGGAGAGAAATTCAGAATTGCCCTCACTCCAGCATCAACCAAGCGCTCACCCACCTCTTGAGCGGCATTTGCGGGCACTGTAATGATCCCTATTTGTGCACCATATCGTTGAATTACCTCCTCCAGCCTTTCCATCGGCAGCACATCAAGCTGTCCGAAGCGATTTCCTACAGGATCCGGGTCAATATCAAATACCCCGACAATATGAAAACCTCTGGTGAGAAACCCTTCATAAAGAGCCAAAGCAGAGCCTAGTTTTCCTGCACCCACCAGCACAGTAGGCCATTTTCGATCAAGACCTAAAATACGCTTCAGGTGCCCGGAGAGCGCTTCCACATCATAGCCCACTCCTCTGGTACCAAATTCACCAAAATAAGCAAGATCCTTCCTCACCTGAGCCGGAGTAACCCCTGTTCCTCTGGCAATCATACAGGAAGAAACGGTTCCATGCCCCTGCTCCTGCAATTGCTCCAAAAACCGCGAATAAACTGCCAATCTCATCACTGCTGCTTCTGGTATTTTAGAGGTTTTCAAAATACTTCTGCTTCCCGGTCATACAACTTGAAGCGGCCAGTTTAACCACACTCGACCGCTGTCTAACGGGAAACAATACACCTCCCCTGACTATTATTTACGATTACCGCTTAGACCTTCCAATATAATTAAAAGCCTGATGCAGAGGAAAACTTATTCATTAAATATTTCCTGGCATCTGCGACCATATAAAAAGACCCTGTTATACAGATCATATCTTCCTTATCTGCCTGCTCAATAGCAGCATCCACTGCCTCAGTGATCTCCTCAATTACATAGACCCGGTCCACAAACTTGCGCGCCTCATCAGCCAACTTCTCCCAATCTCCTGCCCGGGGGCTCAAGGGTTTGGTGATGATAACTGAAGAAGCTAATGGAGCCAGCTCACCAACCACCCTCTCCCTTTCCTTATCACCCAGCATCCCCAAAACCAATATCAACTTGCGATAAGAATAGATTTCCTTTAAGGCGGCACTCAAAGTACGGGCACCATCATAATTATGCGATACATCGATTATTACCTGTGGGTGGTCATAAACCTTTTCTAACCGCGCCGGCCAATAGCTATTGGCGAAACCCTTCCTGATATGGACCTCTGAAACAGGTACATCATAGCTGTTCTTGAGAACTTCGATCACTCCCAAGGCAGTGGCTGCATTAACTGCTTGGTACTGCCCGACCAGAGGTATAAACAGATTCTGATAAACCCCCCAAGGAGTTGTCAAATCAAAGGTAGTTCCTTGAGGTGTAGTTTCCTTTAGTTGATAACTGATCTCCTTACCTACCTGCAGCAGACCAGCCCCCTTCTGCCTACACTTCTCCTCAATCACTTTGAGGGCCTCAGGATACCAGGCAGCGGTCACCACCTGCCCACCTTCTTTAATAATCCCGGCTTTAACTGAAGCGATTTCAGCGATCGTATTCCCCAGGTAATCCATATGGTCAAAAGCAACATTAGTAATAACAGATACCAGAGGATGGGGCACAACATTTGTGGAGTCAATTGAGCCTCCCAACCCCACCTCCAACACCAGAAAATCCACTTTCTCCTCAAAAAAATATAGAAATGCTAAAGCTGTACAAACTTCGAATTCTGTAGGGTGCTCATGCCCCTCAGCAACCATCTTTTCCAGCAGAGGCTTCAGCCGCTCCATCAGACCGGCAAAACGCTCCTCAGTAATAGGCTGATGGTTAATAAGATAGCGTTCAGTATAAGAATGCAGGTGAGGAGAAATAAAAAGCCCCACCTTGAAACCCGCTTCTTCCAGTATGCGGGCTGTCATCATCGCAGTCGAGCCCTTGCCATTGGTACCCCCTACATGGATCACCCGCAGGGAACGCTCAGGATTTCCCAATAGAGAAAGGAGGTGCTCGATCCTCCCCAGCCCAAGATTTATGCCAAATTTAGTGAGATTTGTTAAGAAATCAAGTGCCTCATGATAATTCATAATTTGCCCGCTCTAACACCCCAAAAAGCTGAAAGGGGGTAAAATGCAGGGCTCACCTTCTTTCTTGAACCTATTTTCACTAATATATTCTTTGGATTAATTCGACAAAAATTATTAACATCCTGCATCGAGACAATAATATAAAAATAAAAAAACCCCTCAAAAAAAGAGGGGAAAGGGGGGGGCGATTATCAATGCTTATTCAAATTCTTTAAACATTTTTTCGAATTCCTCTATCGGATCCAGTATATGATAAACATGTTCATCTGTGGGGAATTCCCCGTTCCGCACTTCTTCAGCATACTGTTTAAAGGCATTAATCGTTATTTCAGCTATATTTGCATATTTTTTTACGAACTTAGGTGTAAATGCCTGGAACAGGCCCAACATATCACCACATATTATTAACTGCCCGTCTGCAGGACCAGCACCAATACTGTAGACAGGAATATCTAACTTCTTCTGAATAAATCTTGTCACTTCAGGAGGAACAGCTTCCACTAATAGAGCATAGGCTCCAGCCTCTTGTACAGCGAGTGCATCTTCTATCAGCAAGCGAGCGTTTTTTACATCCCTGCCTTGGGCTTTAAATCCACCTAATTGACCTGAGCTCTGGGGTGTTAACCCAATATGCCCTATCACTAATATTCCAGCATCAGCTATTGCTTTAATGCGGCTGGCGACCCTTACACCACCCTCCAATTTGACACAATCTACCTCTGCTTCTTTAATGAACCGTCCTGCATTTGCTACCGCATCCTCATCAGAAATCTGGTATGACATAAAAGGCATATCGCCAACTATCCATGTGTTAGGCGCACCTCTGCGCACAGCCTTACAATGAGAAATACAATCCTCCATTGTTACCGGGTTAGTACCGCTGTATCCCAAAACCACCATTCCCAAAGAATCTCCTACTAAAATCATATCAATGCCAGCTTGTTCGGCAAATGATGCCATGGGATAGTCATATGCTGTTACCCATGTAACCTGTTTGCCCTCTTTTTTCATCCTCATAAAGTCAACAACTGTTTTCTTTTTAGCCATTCCATATTCCTCCCTTTTTCCCATTTGTTGTTTTATATCTTATCGTAGTAAAAAGCCGTCTTTTAATGGGTCATCAGTGTTAATAACGAGATTGCCAATACCGGTTATATAACCCCTGCTCTTTATCAAAGGATTTATTGCCTTAAAATCCCCTACTGTGGTTTCACTATCGATTCTGCCTTCGAAAACAGTTCCGATAATGCTCTCATGATAAAAAACATCATCCTTTTTTAATTGTCCCTTACTATAGAGAGCCCCCATACGGGCACTAGTTCCTGTTCCACAAGGTGAACGATCTATCTGCGCCTCTCCTAAGAAAACCAAACTTTTATATGTATCACCGGGGAAGGCAGGGTCATCTACAAAAAGAATATCATCCACTGTTGTTATATGCTTTCGGGTAGGATGCTGAATGTGGAGCTTATTGGCCTGTTTCCTGATCTCTTTTCCATATCTAATAAATTGATCAATATATTCCTTGCTGTGTTTTAAGTTCAATTGTTTCATATCAACCATTGCAAAAAAATTACCGCCAAAAACAATGTCAACTAATATCTTTTGATCAAATACTTCGATCTCCACATCAGACTTATAAAGAAATGATGGTACTCCCTGAAGAGTCGCTCCTACAGTTCTGCCATCCTGAACATCAACTTTAACTGTGACCAACCCGGCGCCTGTTTCCAGAACAACATCTGTAACCGGCTCCTGAGCAGTCACATATCCCATCTCCACTGCAATAGTAGCAATCGCAATGGAACCATGGCCACACATGGCGTTATATAATGCGCTATCAATAAAAATAATTCCGAGATCTGCTTTTGGATCTGTTGGCTCGGTAAGATAAGCGCCGTACATATCAGCATGGCCACGGGGCTCCAGCATTGCTGCTTTTCTGATAAAATCATAATTCTTTTTCATGTATTCAGTTTTTTCAACCAGTGTTTTTCCTTTTAGCTTGGGGCCACTGGTGATGAGCCTCAAAGGTTCCCCTGCTACATGAGCATCTACGTATGAAAGAATGTATTGGCCCATTTATATCACCATCCGTTAACAAATTAATATGTACATTAACAACTTAGACATCTCCCTTGCAGGCTTTTAAGCTCTTGACACGCAATAACAGCATCAGGAGCAATAATCAGAACATCTTCATAAATCCTATTTAAAATTTCTCTTTTTGTAACACAAATATTACTAATAAGTTACTGATTATATATAAACTTCACAGCTATAAAATTGACTCCAATGATACAGTAAAACTTATTTCACCTCATATTTTGCTAAAGCATCCATGTCTAACTCAAACCCCAAGCCCGGCTTGTCAGGAATATGCAAGTATCCCTCGTTATCGATCATCATTTTATCTATCTGTAAATAATCCCTTCGCTCATTGCTCCACGCTGGTGGATCGTACGGAAATTCTAAAAAAGGACAGTTGCTTACAGCACAAGCTAAATGTAAGTTGGCCAATAAACCGATGCCATTCGTCCAAGTATGAGGACTGAACCAGTGACCGCTACCCTGGACTAAATCAGCAATCTTCTTTACCTTTGTAATTCCTCCCGCCAAAGCAACATCAGGTTGATAAACATCTAATGACCCCATACGATTCATTTCCCGGAAATCGTACCAGTTACGATTCATCTCGCCACCAGCAATACGAATGCCCACTTTACTGCGCAAAAAAGCAAGGCCTTCGAAATCATGACAGGGCAAGGGTTCTTCCAGCCAATAAACATTAAGGTTCTCCAATTCTTTTGCTACTTGATAAGCAGTATTTACATCCCAAGGCACACTATCATCATTTGGCATTTGCCAACCCTGGTTAGCATCAACCATTATTTCTAATTTATCTCCCACAGCTTTACGAACCGCCTCAACCACTTTAATATCGTCCCGAGGGTCCTTATGGTGGAAGCGTATTTTCATGGCTTTAAATCCTTGTTGAACAAACTCTAATGCCCGCTCTGCACGCTCTTCAGGTGTTACCAGTTCCCCGGTAGAAGCATAAGCTAATATTTTGCTGTTTCTTCCACCTAACAGTTTATATACTGGTTGCCCTACTGCTTTACCCATCAAATCCCATAAAGCTAAATCTAGGGGCCAGCAACGCCCATAATGAAAATCAATATTTGAAATGACATGTGAATGCCTCTCGATAGCAAAGGGGTCCTGGCCGATAAACAAATGTTCATGTCCTTTAAATCCGTACATGAGGTCTCCTGAACCAATTCCTGTTACACCTTCGTCTGTATGAACAAAAACAAGTGTTGCTGGAAATTTATGTCGCGGTTGTGGTTCCCATGCTGGGCAAAATGGAGGTTCAAGTGGTAAAACATAGTGTTTGATTTCAATGGATTCTATTTTCATGTAAAGCCCTCCAAACGGCATATATTAATTTAGGCGGTCATTAATGTATCGTTTATTGATGCATGGAATTTTAAATCATTACTGCTTTTGAATGACCGCCACATAATTATTCATAAAAAGACTCAATTAATCATTAATTAAACCTTCTGAAATTAAAAACTCTCGTGCAACCTCTGCAATATTTCTATTCTCAACATCTACTTTGGCGTTTAATTCAGACATTTTTTGATCATCTATCCTGCCTGCTAATAAATTCAATACTTCTCCTATCTCTGGGTGACTCTCCAATAATTCCACTGGCACAAGAGGCGCTGCGTAATAGGGCGGGAAAAATACCTTGTCATCTACTAGCGTCTTCGCATTTATTGCAGGTATGCGTCCATCAGTAGCATAAGCAACAAGAACATCTATTTGCCCTTCCGAAAGTGCCTGAAATGCTAAAGCAATATCCATTTCCTTTATATCTTTAAATTTGAAACCATAAGTATCAACTAATCCCTTATATCCATCATGTCTTTCATAAAACACATTATCCATCCCTATAACTAAATCAGATGAATGTTCAACCAAATCAGAGTATGTTTCGACATTAAGTTCTTTTGCCTTTTCTTCTTTCATGATCAAAGCAAATGTATTATTGAACCCAAGTGGTTCTAACCATGTGATTCCGAACTTTTCTTCATACCCTTGCTTGGTTTTTTGATATACAGTATCTGGTGTATCATCAGGTTTTAACTCATTCTTTAACACGTTGATATAACCTGTACCCGTATAATCTACAAAAGCATGTATCTCTCCGTCCATCATACCTTGGTTTAGAATTATTGAAGTCTGATAGCCACCTTGTTTTATAACAACATCATGTTCGGTTTTATCCTTTAATAATTGCCCCATTATTTCCGCCATAAGGTACTGTTCAGTGAAATTTTTGCCTGCTACTACGATTTTAGTTTTTTCTCCCTGTTGATCACTCCCACCTGAACTACATGCAGTTAACGATAGCATTAAAGTTATACACAGCAGCACAACAATAATTTTTTTCATACGAAAAACCCCCTCATTTTAATTTATCAACAACACACACTATTTTCTTGCAGTGCGTGGTGTTACCAAATTTTGTACTATCTTAAGTAAAAAATCGACAGTCAAAGCTAATAAAGCAGCTGGTATTGCTCCTGCCAAAACAACTTCAGACCGGAACAAATTTACTCCACGAAAGATAATCACCCCGAGGCCACCAGCTCCAATAAAAGCAGCAATGGTAGTAATTCCAATTGTTAAAATCGTTGCCGTTCTTATACCCGCCATAATAACAGGCAATGCTAAAGGTAGTTCAACCATCGTTAGAATTTGAAAATTAGTCATTCCCATTCCACGTCCTGCATCAACTATCGATTGGTCAACTTCAACAATGCCAGTGTAAACATTTCTCATTATAGGTAATAGAGCATATATCACTAGAGCTATTACTGTTGGTTTAACTCCAATGCCGACAAAGGGCAACAAAAAACCAAACAAGGCAACACTTGGTATCGTTTGGAACGTTCCCACAAATCCAATTACAGGATCCGCTAATTTTTTATTTCTCGTCAAATAAATACCAAGAGGTATTGTAATAAATAAAGCTATGACCATAGAAACAACAGAAATATATAAATGTTCTCCTAGTGCAGTTAATACCATTCTCCATTCATCACGGTAAAACTCGATCAATAGCGCAAACAAATTAGATGATTGAGGCACAATAATCCCCCCCTCTGCGAGTAATTATTGTTTCAGATGCTTTTTCAAACGCTTTTCCCCAATAAAATCCCTTACAAAATCGTTAGCTGGTCTGTTTAATATAGCTTCTGGCGTATCTAACTGTATCAGCTTTCCTTCATGCATAAACCCAATTTTATCGGCTAGCTTTAATGCTTCATCCATATCATGAGTAACAAATAAAATTGTCTTTCTAATTTCCATTTGGATTTTTATTAATTCATCCTGCAACTGTTCACGACTTATTGGATCTAGCGCGCTAAATGGCTCGTCCATTAATATAATTGATGGATTAGCCGCAAGCGCACGTATCACACCGATCCGCTGCTGTTGACCACCACTTAATTCGGCCGGATATCTTTTTTTATATACATTTGGGTCTAACCCCACCATTTCTAGCAATTCATCCACTCTTTTGCAATAATCTTTCTCTTTCCAACCTTTTAATCTAGGTACAACTGAAATGTTCTTTTCTATGGTCATATGGGGGAATAATCCTATTTGTTGGATTACATATCCTATGCTACGACGCAACTCCACTGGATCAATGTTCGATATGTCCTTATCCTGGATATAAATCTTACCAGAACTTGGCTCTATCAGTCGATTAACCAGCCGTAATGTTGTTGTTTTGCCGCACCCACTAGGACCAATTAAACATACAATTTCTCCTTCATCAATTTGGAAATTTAAATCTTGCAAGACTTGAGTTTCTTCAAAATATTTGCTTACATTTTCAAATCTAATCAACCTCTTCCCCTCCTTTTCCCTAATGGGTTTGGTCGTATCGAGATATTAAACTAAGTAATAGCTATAGGTGGATTGGCCAATCCTTTCTTTTGATTCAAACTACCTTGTGTTAACATAGATTGGCCAATCACTTGACATTATTTTTGTTTTGCGGATTCTGCCTGCTCCACCAACTCCTGAAGTTTCTGTAAAATATCATCAGGTAACTTTTCAGGCTGGCTTTCCTGTAGCAATTTTTTCGCCCTGTCTCTTAATCTTTCTTTATAGGTTGTTTTCCCTTTACTGGACCACTGTCGATAATTATCCCTATTGATGTCCCGTGGGATCCAGAATTCCTTTTTAAAGTTTTTAAAAGTATGTTCTTCTGTCAGGAAATTGCCACCTGGGCCAACTTTATCTATAATATCTACTGCTAGACTCTCATCATCGACCTTGACTCCTTTAACAATATTGCGCACCATATCAATAATCTCATCAGCCATAACCAGAGCTTCAAGAGAGCCTGACATCCCTGTTTCTAGGAAACCACAATCATGTACTAGATTAGCCCCACTCAATGCGGCACTATATATTGACAGGCTATATTCAATTGCGGCTTGCTCATCTAAGACTTTGGAATCTGCACAACCAGCGGTGCTCCAGGTAGGCAATTTAATATAATGAACAAAATCGGTAAGAGCGGCATGCATTAGCGAGAATTCAGGGGAAGAACCATAACAGTGAATCATTGTTTTCATATCCATATTGGTAGTGACACCGCCAGCTATAAAAGGAGCTCCTTCCCGTTTGAGCTGGTTGATAACAAGTCCGGTTAGATTATCTGCAGCTGCTAACACTAAAACTCCTGCCATGCTGGCCGGGGCAGTGGCACACCCCTGTACTCCTGGAGTATAAAGCTGAGGCAGCCCTTTTTCAGACATATATAAAAGTTTTCTAACAGCATCCTTAGAGTGTCTGAGTGGTGTGGTTGGTTCAGAGTAAATAACAACAAAGGGATTTTTCTGCAGCGCTTCTGGACTGCCCGCAACTACTTCACACATAGAAATGATGGTTTCCACATTTTCTACATTATATCCCCAGGTTACAATGGGTTTTGTTGTATTCTGAAGCATTGCGTGCACTTCATGCACATCAGCCAAACCAGGTGTACAGTCAGAGATACATGCTAAAGACATAACAAAATCCATATTTGGTAAAACTTCGACCAGTCTTGCCACATCACAAACATCACTCTTTAAAACCTCTCGGCGTTCACCTGTTTCCAAATCATAAAAAAATGGATTCGTTGGGCCAGGTCCAAAATATGTGTTGTTGCCTTCCAAAAACAACCTGCGCTTACCATTGCGATCCGACAGAACCACACGGGATGGTGCAGTACTGATCGCTCTTTCTACAAGGTGAGAAGGGATACGAACCCTAACGCCATCGACCCAGCACCCTGCTTTTTTAAGCAATTCCAATGCTTCCTCGCAATAAATCTCGGCCCCGGTCCGCTCAAGTACTTCCAAAACTGCGTTGTACAACCGCTTACACTGACTATCAGAAAGAACCTTACATTGTACAGAAATATTATCTACCTCATTGCTTGTACTGCATTTGTTCCACAAATTCTCCACCCCCATTTAAGAAATCAAACTTTTTGCTAAATCTACCGCAGTCACAGCATCAGGTGCATAACCACTCGCACCGACTTCTTTAGCAAACTCCTCAGTGACAGGTGCGCCTCCTACCATTGTTTTCACTTTTCCCCCAATAGCTTGGACAGTTTCTCCCATTGTTTTCATAGTTGTGGTCAGCAATGCAGAAAGACCTATTATATCAGGTTTTTCCTCTTCAATTACTTGCAAAAAACGATCTATAGATACATCAACCCCAAGATCAATAACCTCAAATCCAGCACCTTCCAACATCATGACAACAAGGTTTTTTCCAATATCATGGAGATCTCCGGCAACAGTACCAATAGCAATTTTACCAACTGCTTCTCTATCTTCTCCTTCCATTAATGGCTTGAGGACCTGTAAACCGCTTTTCATTGTATTAGCGGCCATCAAAACTTCCGGGACAAATATATCGCCATCTTTCATCTTCTGCCCAATTTCGTCCATAGCTTTGATGAGGGCATTGTTTATAATATCTGCAGGTTTATACCCCTCACTCAATGCCTTTTGAACTAAGCCTTCAATTTGATCCCTTTCTCCAGTGTTCACACACTCATAGATAGCTTTCAATGCCATTGCTGCATTTTCTCCTTTCTAAAATAAGTTCTAAGTTTAATCCAGGGTGAGCATTGATAGTTTGTTCTTAAACGCTAGCCGCCTCCTTGTCGAATTTTCGACATTAAATATATATTTTTGTCATTTTAATATTCAATTCCTGCATTTACTTGAAGAGCAATTCCTACAACAACTATTTGCAATTTCTATGCCTATCAATGAAAAAACCTATATTATTGATCCTTTATGTGGATAATGGGGAAGCAGACTGCCAGAGAGATAACTATATTTGGATAAAAGCTATTTTCTTTGCGCAAAATATTTTGCTACCAGGTTAAAGGAGGTAGCCATGTTCCAATACCCATTTCTTTTGACACCTCATAAATTTTCTTAGCGATATATATATCATGGAGGGCAATACCAAAGTTTATCGCCATAATGTTTTCCTCTTCGCTCTCTCTTCCCACCTCTTTACCCACACACAGTTCATCAAGTTGTGCAAATATCTTAGGTCCCCCATCATTAAAATCCATATCAAGGGATTTTATTTGAGTAATATCATCAGTTGAAATCTTATCCATCCGTAAAACTGTTTTTCGATCAATTAAACTCAATAAATCCAGTGGCACTATGAATATACCTTTTTGCGGCAACCATTCATCTTTGATCTGAACGGTGGGGTTATTGATTATGGCTGTAGCAGTAATAAGTACATCTACATCTTCCACTGTCTCTTCGATAGACTGGCAAGGTACAATTTTTCCCCTAAATTCATCAGACATAGTCCTGATATAGGTATCTATCGCATCAGGGTTGATATCATATATTTTTACCAAGTTTAAATTAGGAAGGACAAGCTGAAGCATTCTTAAATTTTCTCGTCCCTGAACTCCAACACCGATGATCCCTAAAGTTTGTGAGTTCTGACGCGCTAAATATTTTGCACTAACGGCAGTGACCGCAGCAGTTCGCTTGGAAATAATATAAAAGCTATCCATAATAACATAAGGCAAGCCATTATTTATATCACTTAAAACAATCATTCCGGAATACTGGTTCAACCCTTTAGCGCGATTGTTGGGATAATAGGAAGACCAGTTGAATCCAACCGCACCTAATTTTTCAACCCAACCTGCAGCAGCATTGAGACAAGCATCAGAGTCCAGCAAAATGCTCATCCTTGGAACTATATCCACTTTGCCCAGGTTTTGCTGCCAAAGACTGTCAGAAACACAGTTGATAAAATCCTCATCCGTTAACCCGGCTGACTTTACATCATCCATAGTCAAATACAGAATTTTAGACATATCACCGTAGCGCATTATTTCGAAAGACATATTATCTCACCTAATTTCATATTTGCCTTTATCCCCATCTCGCTTAGGATGGGGATAAAGGCAATGAAACCAAGAACTTCTTAATCTTTTTCCGTATAGATTCCTTCACGGAGATATTTGTGCATTTCTTCTTTTGTCATATGTCCAATCCCCAGGTAATCCAAAGTATACCCTTCAGCATAAAAATCTCGGTTTAACATTGCTGAAGCAAGATTGATCATGGAATCAATAACAGGAGTTTTAACACCGAATTTTTTGCCAAGTTCATGATAAATATGGCAGCCTACCGGAATATCTTCGGTGATATATCTATGATCAACTGAGAAGGGACCAGTTCCGAACTGGATAGGATCCTGCTGATCGAAAGGAATTACATAATCGGTGCCCATGTACTCTTGTCCGAGAATATTCTCCCTTGAGAAAAAATGCTCCTTTTCATAGTGCTGAATACCAACACCCATAGCTTCAGCAAGAGCACATTCCTCTTGATAAAACGCATACTGCACTTCTGATATGGAGGGACAGTATGCATGCGAATAAATGGAAAATTTATATTTATCATCCCCAAAAATTACCCCATAGTTCTCCAATACGCCAACACCTAAAATAGTACCAGGACAGTGTAGTACTGGATTGACATTACTGAACCCAATATCCATTACAGTATCCCCGCCAACGGGCCCATCACCGTTTGTAACTGCATCCATACATCCCATGTATTTTGTACTTTCTAAAAAATCTTCCTGATCCGCTGATGGCAAAGAAGCCCCTCTAAGGGTAATAGCGCGGTAATAAACACGCACACTTGGTAAAATCACGCCGCCTTTAATATCAACTCTGCTGCCATATGTGGAACTTGACCAACCACCGATAATAACCTTTTTATTGCATCCGGCTTCCCGCATCATCTTTCGTAATACCAAACTCCCATAGTTGTCCGGGAAAATGTGAATTACCATTCCATCCTCTAAAGCAGGAATTAGCTTTTCAAAAAATGGGCGATGCCCAACTGCCGGTGTTGTAACAATAACTATCCCGGCACCCTCCACAGCCTCAGCTACATCAGTTGTAACGCGCTCAAAGGTTGCTTGACCAGAACGATGAAAACCATAGAGATTAAGCTGATCACCATAGAATTTAATACCCCGCTCTTTGACACCAAACAAGGTCTTTTCCGCAAAAGGTTCCAAATCACAGATTCGTACCTTCTGACCAGCTAGAGCACAATCTGCAGCCATTGCTTTACCTACTGCACCAGCGCCCAACACTGCAATTGGCTTCTCCTTCAAATAGGACATATCACCCATTGTTATACCTCCTAATGAAATGATCTAATATGTTTTAGGTCGCTGCCTTCGATATCTAGTACAAGCAAAAAGCTTGCCAATAAAAAATAAACTCCGAAAACCCGTATTCAGCCTATTTTTAAATACTAAAACCATCAAATACTGCGCAATTTATTTTGCGCGCAAGATCTTTTGCACATAAAGAGGAAAGTAACACTGACAAATCGAAACATTAATAAAGTCTAAGACCAGGTGGTGTTGAAAGTAATGAAGAAAACTTCTGATTTAGAAGAACAGCTAAAAGAGATAACCCAACAAAGGAACTTACTCCTCAAGGCACTGGATGTTCTTGAGGAAGGCATTCACGTGGTCGACAGCAGTGGACGCACTATTATATACACAAAAGGGTGTGAGAAAATTGAACAGTCAAAAAGTGATTACATCCTTGGTAAGCATATCTCTGAAGCATATGAATTAGATGATGAAACTAGTGTCCAACTCAGGGTATTAAAATCAGGGATTGCAGTGAAAAACCACCACACAAGCTATATAACATCACAAGGCAAACGGGCTGATATCATTACCAACACCTACCCGATATTTGAAAATGGCAAAATAATCGCTGCTGTATCAGTCAACAGAGATATCACAAAATTGGGAGAACTGACAGAAAAGATTATTGAACTACAAAAAAATCTTTACTCTGGTGAACAAAAAAGGCGGAAACATGCCAATGGGACTATTTTTGAATTTGACGATATCATAGGGGAAAGTGATAGTATCAAACAAACCATTAAAATAGCAAAAAAATTTGCACGTAGCCTTTCCCCTGTTATTATTCAAGGTGAAACAGGAACAGGTAAAGAATTATTTGCGCAAAGTATTCATAATTATAGTTCAAGAGCAAATGGACCTTTTGTAGCAGTAAACTGCGCTGCAATTCCTGAATCACTGCTGGAAGGTATTCTTTTCGGTACCAGTAAAGGTGCTTTTACTGGAGCTGAAGACAAAAGCGGTCTTTTTGAAGAGGCTACTGAGGGAACTTTATTTCTTGACGAAATCAACTCCATGAGCATGTTATTACAAACAAAAATGTTGCGGGTCCTGCAAAATAAAACAGTACGCAGAGTGGGTGGAAATAAAGAAATCCCCGTTAACCCTCGTATTATCAGTGCTACTAATGTGGACCCCATGGAATCTATAGCAAAAAACCAATTGCGCAACGACTTATATTACCGCCTTGCTGTCGCTACTCTGGTAATACCACCTCTGAGAAATCGTTTGGATGACATACCGATACTAGCGAGATACTTTATCGAAAAAAATAGCAAAATTATGGGAAAAAATATAAAATACATATCTGATGAGGTTTTTGAAATATTCAACAAGTATAACTGGCCAGGTAATGTTAGGGAATTGGAACATGTTATTGAACATGCCATAAATATGGCAGACAGTACTGATACAAAATTGAGCGTTCAGCACCTGCCACCGCACCTGCGAGAAAAATTCACCCATAAACACCATTTTTACAAAGACTATAAAGTTAATAATTTACAGCAAACCTTATTAGACATAGAAAAAGATATCATCACCCAAGAGCTAATTAACAACGATTATAATATCACCAAAACAGCCAAAAGCCTTGGAATATCAAGACAGCATTTACAGTATCGTTTAAAAAAGCTGAATATCAAAAAACAAAAATAGCAAAAAAATATCCCACCCGGTGTTCTTTCCGGAGGGGATATTTATTAACAAACAATAGAATAACTGCTAATCTTTCTCGGGAAAATAGAGGGAATTAGCAAATATCTCTGAGAACTTAGGATAAGCAGCAAGTTCCTCATACTCAACAAAACTAGCAATACGAGCAGAGCGTCTGTACTCAGCTGCCGAAAGAAGAGCCACCTTTGCTCCTGTTCCTGCAGCATTCCCTACCGGACGGACACGGTCCTCTAATGAAGATGGGATTAAACCAATGGCACAAGCGCTGTGTTTATCCAGGTAGTTCCCAAAGGCTCCGGCAAGAATTACTTCATAAATATCATCAAACCCAATGCCGTATACATCCAAAAGTATCTGTACACCCGTAGCTATAGCCCCCTTGGCTAACTGCAGTTCCCGAACATCCTGCTGAGTGATAAAAAGCGGTTTGCCATGACCGGTTTCTGCTGCCGGTGCCAGCAAAAATGCTCTCATTCCATCAAGGTCAACGATGCGATCAGCTAACTTTTCTGCTGAGGTGCCTGCTAGTTCGTTTGGGTTAGCAATCCTCCCCCGGCTATCTATTACACCTGTATCAAGCATCACCGAGATGACATCGATCAAACCGGACCCGCAGATGCCTACTGGTCTCTCATCGTTGATAGTGGTGTAAGTAAATTCATCATCCATCCGCACAGTATCTATCGCACCGGCTGTACCACGCATCCCGCAGCTGATCTGTGCTCCTTCAAATGCGGGCCCCGCTGCGGTAGAACAGGCAAGCAGCCGGTCTTTATTGCCCAGCACCATTTCTCCATTGGTCCCGATATCAATGGCCAGCCTGATTTCACTGCTCTCATCCAATTCTGTAGCTAGAATAACCCCTATAGTATCAGCACCGACAAAGCCTGCAATATTCGGCAGCACATAAACCTTACCTGCCGGATTGACTTTGATCCCCAGTTCATCTGCATTGATCTCCTGTGTAGATCCAGTAACCGGAACATAAGGAGCCAGGGCAATATAGCGGGGTTCCAGCCCAAGCAGCAAGTGGTGCATACAGGAGTTGCCCACAAAGGTAAGCGCATACACATCCTCTCTCCTGGCTCCCACTTTTTCCACTGCCTCTCCGATCAAGCTGTTGACAGCTTCGATAATGGCCTTATGTAGTATCTCCAAACCACCCGCTTCCTGACTGCTATAGGTAATCCTGGATATAACATCAGCCCCATATTTGGTCTGGGGATTCATGGTGGAAACAGCCCCCAGTTCTTTTCCGGTTAGAAGATCCATAAGATAACCGACAACTGTGGTTGTGCCGATGTCGAAGGCAATCCCCAGCATTCTGTCAGTGGTATCACCAGCCTCCAGCCCTGTTACCTTATTGTCAGCAATAACCGCGGTTATAGAAAACTTCTTTTCCCGCAGCACCTTTGGCAGTGCCTGAAGGGCTGGTAGTGTAATACGGTAATCCTTATCCCCTTTAACTGCAGCAAGCTCATCTCGGAGGCGGTCCCAATCAGCCTTTTGATCCTCTATAGACGGCTCTTTAACCTCCAGGTGAACTTTTTGCAAATGGGGTTTAATCTCCATACTTCTTTCAGCAGCGTCAATCAAAATTTTATGCCCTGTTACCTCCTGCGGCAGTTCCAAAACCAGGTCCCCTTGAACCGTCAGGGTGCAGGCCAATCTATAACCCTCCTTGAGCTCCTCTTCGTCAAAGTGAACCCGATCACTGTCTGAAGGGGGTACAACACCCTCCCTTATTCGCACCCGGCACTTTCCACACCTTCCCCTGCCTCCACAGGGAAAATCGAAGTCCAGTCCAGCATCATTCATTGCTTTTTTCAGAGCAGTCCCCACAGGTACTTCCATATCTTTATTAATGGGGTAAAATGTTATTTTGCATTTTTCCATCGGCTGCAGAAACCTCCTTTTCTTTGTACAGAGCAAGGGCAATTAACAAACAGTAGAGGTCGATTGCTATTACTGAAGTAACAAATCTGCTATTAATTTAAGTAATTTCGACATGGTTGGTGTTATTCCTTTTGTTAATAAGAGCAAGCACCAGAAAACAAAAAAACTGCTCACTATAGAGCAGATCAGTCAAAAAAAAGATACCTCCCTCAGAATGAGAAAGAGGCATCTATTAGGGGAGTATGTTGGGTATAGTGTTTTCTCTATCTATAATTCTAATTTCTTTTCTCGGTATGCTTTAAGATAATTGACACAATAATCATCACGACCAACTAGGGCCTCAGCAGCTATTAACCCTGCCATCATCTCTTTATCCAGCGGGTTGATGATCAGTGCATCCAAGCCCTTGGCTATTGCCATCACTGCACAGGTTCTGTTCAACAGTTTCCGCACCGGCAGACCATAAGAGATATTGGACAGCCCACAGATGGTGTGCACACCCTTAAACCTTGTCATAATCTCTTCTACTGCATTCAAGAACTCCAAGCCAAAAGTGCTCTTGGTGGAAATAGGCTGTACCAATGGGTCCACATAAATATTCTCCAGCTTAACATTGTTTTGAACAAGACCATTGATCAGCTGATCAGCGATCTTAACCCGGTCTTCAGTAGTTTCCGGCATGCCTTCATCACTCATACAAAGGGCGACAACTTTGAGATCAGTGCCGGCAAGAATCGGCAGTAGAGCATCATAGCGCTCCTTCTCCAAAGAAATGGAGTTGATCATCGCTGTACCTTTATGTACCTTAAGACCCCTTTCAATAACCTCCGGGTCAGGACTGTCGATACAACAAGGAGCATCTACAACTTCCTGGACATTCTTGATCAGCCATTCCATATAGTCCCCTTCTTGTCCGACAAAAATACCGGCATTAACATCGATGTAATCTGCTCCTGCCTCATACTGATCCTTTGCAATCTTTTTAATCGCTTCCGCATCCTGGTTTCTGATAGCCTCCGCAATCGGTTTGCGGCTAGCGTTGATCAATTCTCCTACGATTAACATCTTGCTCCTCCTTTACTGGATCTTTTATAACATATTTTATACCATATACTAAAACATTTAGCAGATATCAGCAAGTATATTTTTTATAGCAGTTCATGTAAAAATTTAACCTACCTCTAAATATTATTTCCATTTTGAGCGAGAAACTTTCTTACATGTTCTGTCGAACACCGCAGAGCAAAACGATCAGCTCTTGCGAAGCGGAAATGCCCTCAGCCAACATTTACTGTATCACCTTATACTTAGCTGGAGATATTATATAAAAACAATAATGTTGAAAGTGAGGTGATCAGTGAGCAATGCCGAAACGCAAAATCTATCTTGCTGCGGCGTTGCTCGCGCTCTTCATGCTGGTATTTGCGGTAGGGCAGCTTATTGGGCCCCAATCACTGAAACCGCTGGATGCCAAGCCTGACTACGAGCCGCTGCGAGAAGAAATCACACAATTTATAGCAACATTACCAGGAAACTACGGGATTTATTTCAAGGATTTGGAGTCCGGTGAAGAACTTGGAATCAATGAAACAGAGCTATTCCCCCCTGCCAGCACCATTAAATTACCGGTGGTGCTTTACCTCTATGAACAAATAGCAGAGGGTAAACTCAATTGGAATGATCGGGTTAGCTACGATAAAAATACCGATTATCAGGGTGGAGCTGGGATCTTACAGTTTGCAGCACGCCATGGAGATACCTATTCCTTGCGCTGTTTGGCCACTATTTCCATTATTTTGAGCGACAACATCGCCCACAATATGTTAGTTCGCCATCTGGGGTATGATAATGTGATGAACTTCCTTAATAAACTGGGACCAAATACCACCCGCCCTTTTGGCAGTGCATCCACTACACCAAAAGATATGGGAGCATTTTTTGAAGAACTGATCAGGTTTGCTAGAGAACATCCGGAAGAAGGGGGAAGGCTCTTAAATGACCTGGCCCACACCATTTATCATGTGGGTCTGCCAGGGGAGCTTCCCAGTGATATTACAGTATCCCATAAAGAGGGGAGCATCAGTGGTGTGGCTACAGATGGGGGAATCGTCTTTGGACGAAGGCCTTACATCCTGGTGGTGCTTTCCCAGGGAATTACTGATGAAGACGAAGCCTTTAAGGATATTGCCAAGATTTCACGAATTGTCTACGATTTCCAGCAGCAACTGCCGGCTGCCGGTGATCTCAATTTACCAAATATATAAAAAATGCAGGAATTTTAGCTAAGGAGCGAGAACAAAAAAGTATAGAACATTCCAGGAGGTGAAATACTTGGCTAAATTCCCGCCCTTTGTAGAAGAATTAGGCAGGCGAGACAAAGAATTTTATGACGCAGTAACTAAGGTTATTGAAACAGCAACCAAACCGGGAGCAGTGGATGAAAAAACCAAGGTCTTCATCTGCCTCGCGTTGGATGCCTATATCGGTTCAGAGAGAGGGGTCATGGTATTGGCCAACCGTGCTCGAGAACTAGGGGCAACAGAAGAAGAATTAAAAGAGGTTTTACGCATCCCCTACTATATAGCTGGCTCCCGACCACTGATCACCGCCAATAACGCTTTCCCGAAAAAAGAATAAAAAATGCACATTTTGATGACCCGGTTCTTGCCGGGTTTTTTTAATTACTATTTTTTGTTTTGTTAATTATATCCCGCGCGGTCTCTAATTGGTCAGCAGGAACATATATTTTGATCTCAGCCAAGGGGCCAACAGCAATACCATGAACAGGTGCGATTGACTCCTTCATTTTGAAAACCTTGATCCCTGCGGTTTCCAATATCCCTTCGATTATCAGGTCCTCAGGAGGATAGACAACAGCCAAAAGCGCCATTCCCTCCATATTTTGCGGAGCCATCAAAACACCACCCTTTTTTATCGTTAGTTTACCACTGTCAAATCATCAAACCAATCCACCTGATTAACATTCCTTCACAATCATCCGAAATCCGGCAACCTCACACCAAACCCAATATCTAACAACCGACAACCAAGACCCAACGACCTACCACCAACGGCCAACAACTCACCACCAACCACCAACAACCAACCACCAAATTAACAGGTATTGTCACCGCTTGGTTAAAATACATGTGATAACCGCCCGGTGCAAGCAAATACTAAAGACAGATTCAGTTTAAGGAGGAATGTATTTTGGAAGGCACTGTTAAATGGTTTGATGAACGCAAAGGGTACGGCTTTATCACAGGTGAAGATGGAAAAGATTTCTTTGTCCACTTCTCTGCCATTCAGGAAGAGGGTTTTAAAACACTAACTGAGGGACAGCGTGTCAGGTTCGAAGTGACCGAAGGGCCTCGTGGTGAACAGGCAACTAATGTACAGCCGATGTGATTTAAGCCCCGGGCATTACCCGGGGCATCAAGGCTACAATGCAAAAGACTCAGCTTCATGCCGGAAGGTACAAAAGTCTCTTTTTGGGCAAGAGGCACAGGAAAAACTGCCCTTTTTAACCTTTGCTGGGTCGCCGATACCAAAAACCGCTGTAGTTGATTTAACAGGGATCATCAGATTACTCTCATTAAGTCTAACTCCAATATTTTCAGGAGAAATAAGCTTAAAAACCACCCTTTGATCCCTTATATTCCAATCTAGCTGACCCGGTTCCATAAAAACCGTTGTACCATAACCCTTAAATTCTTCCAATAATTCTTTGTATAAGTTAAACATTGCTCTCCCTGCAGCTACAGCTCCATACATGTCTAAAAAATAGGCTTCACCGTAATTACCCTCCTGATTTAATTCCCTTACTTTCTCTTCCAAAGCCGGCCCAATGGTAGAGCACATCACTACAACTTTTTCCGCTCCCTCAAGGAGTTTGCACAGGTGCTCACTGCGAAATGATTCACCATTTTCCAGTATTAAACGATCTTTTTCCATTTGGGCTACAGGAAACAGATCATAGATGCCCTTAGGATCCAACAGAGTGGATCCCAGAGATATAGCCTTTTGCAAATACTCAGAAGTTCCTTTATTTTTCCGACCACCGATTTTCTGGAGCAGTAGTTCCTCAGTTACCTCAACTTTCAAATTTTTCTGCATACCGATCCCCTCAAATTTGTTTTAATATAAACTACTATATAATCTGTTCCAGATCAATGGGTTTTTTCCTCCGCTCATAAAAACTGTTCTATCTCATCAATTGCTGATATTTCTCTGCAGGGAGGAAGAGCCCCCAAGAAATACCTGCCATAGCTGCGGGTCTTGATCCGTGGATCAAGAATCGCCACAACCCCTTGGTCCTGCTGTGATCTGATCAGCCTGCCAAAACCCTGGCGCAGCCGGATCACTGCCTCAGGAAGAGAATAACTGTAAAAGGGATTGCCCCCAGAGCGTTCAATTGCCCTAATCTTCGCCTCTGTTAAAGGATCATCAGGCACAGCAAAAGGCAGTTTCACTAAAATCACACAGGAGAGGGCTTCACCTGGGACATCTACCCCCTCCCAGTAAGATGCTGTGGCAAACAAAACAGAAGAAATATCATCTTTAAACTCTTTGATCAGTTTATTTTTTGGTAGATCACCCTGTTTGAGCAGCCTCCAAGGAAGCTGTCCCTTCAATAAATCGTAAACCTCATTCAATCCTTTATATGATGTAAAGAGCACAAAGGCACGGCCTTGCGTTTTTTCCAGTATTTCCGCAATCAGCTGTGCCGCCTTGGGGTAAAAGCCCGGCTCTCTCGGGTCGGGCAGGTCAGAAGGCAGGTAAAGGAGGCACTGCTCCTCATAGAAAAAGGGAGACCCCACAGAAATCTCCAGTGCATGGGAACAGCCTGAATTTAATTTGAAAAAAGAAAAATCCCCATTGATGCTCAATGTTGCTGAGGTCATTACCACACAGCCCAGCTCATCATTGGTGAAGAGGGGATGATCAAGTGTTGTAGCAACATCCAGCGGTGTGGCATGGAGTGTGATAAATTTCCGCTTTCTGTATTCACTCTTTTCCACCCAGTAAACCTTATCCTGGTCAGAGGCCTCAAGTATTTCTCCCAAATCGCGGTTATAGCGTTCCAGACACTTAAATAGGGCGTTTTCCCGTTCTCCCACCAGGTCCACAGCAAACATATTGACTGTGTCTTTGACCGCCTGCTGGAGTTCCTCCCCCAGTTTAATGATTTCTGGGGTAGGGGATAGTGTATGACAGTTGCTGTTTTCCAGTCTGCCCACAGAATCAAAAAAACTGCTATTAAGGGAAAATGCTTTATTGACCGCATCTAAATGGCAGCCTTCCCGTTTGCGCAGCTGGTTGAGCAGCACCTGCAGTCGCATATTGGAAACCTCAGTGCTCATGGTGCGCCTCGCTGTATCCTCCAGGTGCTGTGCCTCATCAAAAATAAGATAGCGGTACTCAGGCAGAAGGGAGACAGATCCGCCGCTTGCATATCTAAGGTTAAGATCCGTAAAAAAGAGGGCATGATTGCAGATAATTAACCGGGCACTGCGCAGCCTTTTCCTGGCTTTCATCATAAAACAACTGTCATAAAGGACGCATTTGCGCCCCAGACAGGTATCATCAGCACAAATCCTGCTCCAGGTCTCCCCTGGCTCAAAAGGAAGCTCTGCTCTATCACCTGTAGTGGTCTGGTCCACCCATTTTTTCAGCTTTTCCAGCTGTTCATCTGCAAAAAGCCCCTGATTCTGCACTTCCTCCTGATAGCGCAAAAGACAGAGATAGTTGCCCTTCCCTTTGGCCAATTCAGCCCGGAAATCAATACCAAGAGCATTCTCGAGAAAGGGGATATCCTTCCTGAGCAGCTGTTCCTGAAGGGCGATGGTTGCCGTGCTCACTACAGCACGCAGATCATCCCTTAAAGCCTGGGAAAGGGGGATCAGATAGGCAAAACTCTTCCCGGTTCCTGTTCCTGCCTCAGCCAGCACATGCTGTTCATGCAGCAGGCCGCGCTCCACCAGCCGGGCCATTTCAATCTGCTGTTCCCGCACCTCATAGCCGGGAATCCTGCCCGGCAAAACCTCCCGGAAAATCTTTTCCACCTGTGTTAATGCCTGCTGCACAAAAAAGCCTCCTACAAAGTTTATTCAGTGCTGCAGAGATCGCAGAGTTCCCCCCCGGTAATCTCCTGCAACTGTTCAAAGGTCACCGCTGCCACCGCATTGGGGCTGCCGGCAGCAATGTAAACAACAGGGAAACGGCGCATGCTGATATCGATCAGGGTGCGCACCGGCTTTTTCAGGGCAAAGGGGCAGACTCCCCCCAAAGGAAAGCCGGTTATCTCCAGTGTCTGATCAGCATCAGGCAGTTTCACTTTACCGCTCACACCCAGATGCTTTTTTAAACTGCTCTGGCGCACTTTGGCATCACCACTGGTAACGACCAGAACAGGTCCAGCACTTGTCATAAAGAGAATGGTTTTGGCGATCTGCCCCACTTCCACTCCCACAGTTCTGGCAGCATCCTCAGCGGTTTTTGTGCTGTCTTCAAACTCAAGGACTTTAATGTCATAAGGAAATTGGGCTAAAAATTCCCTCACCCGTTCAACTGCATTCACTGCAAAATTACCTCCAATTATTCAGTTTTCTATTTTATTTGTCAATAAAATTATCAGTCTTCCTCGTAAAAATCAGAAACCTTACTAAACTCTACCAGTTCTCCGCCTAACTCCCGGAATATCTCAACTGCCGGATAATCAACAGTAAGGTAAAACAACTGCCAGCCGCGCCGCGCATAATCCAGCAGAACTTCAATGGCTTTCCGTTTTCTGCTTAATGATGAGTTCAACAAGGGGTCATCCAGCACCAGAAGACCAGGCTCGGGCCCCAGTGCCCTTTCCAGCAGTGCCAAGCGCAAGGCTATGAGTAGCTGTGCCCTGGCCCCATCACTCAACAGCTCCTCACTGTACGTGGTTCCCTGCCCACTGACCCTGAAGGATACATCCTTTCCCACCCTGGTATAGTCAATGCTATCATAATGCCCTGTTATAGCATAGAAGATTTCAGCCGCCCGTGATAAAGGCTCCAGGAGCGCTGCTTCAAAATCCCCTTTTGCTGCTTCCACCACCTTTTCTACCCAAATGGCAGCTAACGACTCCCTGATCGCATTTTTCAGCTGCTCTTCAGCCTCTTGGAGACGCAGAGCAAGGGAGGCTATATCCCCACAACCAGCGGCATAAAGGCTCTGTGACTCATCTAACTCCTGCTGGCGCAGTTTGTTATACTGCTGCTGCAGTTCTTCCTCCTCTTCCCTCAACTCTAGCACCATTGCCTCCAGCCGGGCTTTTTCCCCATCAAGCTCATCCAGAGAACGGGGATGAGGGTGCTGTTGCAAATAGGGTTTCAGGGCAAGGAGCCTCTCCCGCCATTGATCCTCGCTGCCCAGGAGAGTTTTTAGGCGGGTAGCCGCCAGGTCCATGTCCCTTTCCATACCCTCTCTTTGCTTGACAGCCTCTTCCAGTGAGGCATAGTCACCTTTCCCGCTTTTCTGCATCAGCTGTTCCAGTGTGTTCTGGATCCCATCCAGTTCTCTAGCGCACTTCGCTAAAGAGCTGTGGAAATCACGCAGGTTTTCAGCCAGCCTATCCAGTTCCCTTTCAATCAGAAGCTTTTCCTGAACAAGCCCATTCAGTTCCCCCTCCTGTTGCCGGCACTCCAGCTCCGCTTTTTCCAGCGCCTCTCTCAGCTCCTCATCCTGTTGAGCAAGCTGCCTTTCCAAAAGTTTAAGAAGCTCATCAGCTGTGCCTGCAGTTTGTACACCTGATGAGCAGGCAAGCTTCCGCAGTTTCTCCTCAGCTTCTTTGAAGGTTCTGCTGCACATCCCTGATACTGTCCGTGACCAGCCGATGAGCACCAAACCGGCTGCCAGCAAAAACACCCCTGGTAAAAGCTGTCCTACAAGCAACAGCACAACCGCTGCCACTGTTAAGAGAGGGCCTGTAAACACTGCCCACTTGATACGGTCTTTCTGCTCTTCCGCTGATTTGATACTATGCAGAAGGGTGTGCGCCTCTGCTCTCATATCAGAGCGTTCTTTACTCTTTACTTCCTTTTCTTGCCTGAGCTTTGCCAGGGTATCCCTGGCCGCTGCACAGCTTTCCTCTGCCTCCTTTAAACAGCGTAAAACCTTCTCTTGCTGCTGCCGGAGTTCCAAAATTTTTATTTCTGTATCACTGATCTGGCTTTTCAGGGTGTTTTCCCTTTCTTTGAGGGACTGTTCTTTTGCTGCAGACTCAGCCCACAGCTGGAGGTCCTCCCGGGAACAGCGTTCATATCCGCCCTCCCGGTATTCGGTGCGCAGGGCTGACAGTTTTCTCTCCCACACTTCGGCCGCGTTGCAAAGGGCTGCCTGGTGTTCCTCAGCAACCCTCTTCTGCTCATCTTCCGCTGCAGCCAGTTTTTTCTTCACCTCCTGCAGCCTCTCATTAACACCCCGCAGTTCCCGCTTGGTCTTCTCTCTGTTGGCCAAGCCTGATAACAAAAACTCTTTTTTTCTGTACAGCTCAAGATAGCCCTTGAGCTCTTCTGCTTTAGCCCTGGTCCAGCAATTCCTTTTAGCAGGGAGGCCTGCTGTAGACCGCACAGCAGCCGCAACCGCAGCCAGGTTGTTTTCACAGTCCGCTGTAAAGTGCTGGATACAGGCCTCAATCAGGGGTCCCTTCTTTTCCCTGTTGCTGGACCAGAGAAAATTGAGATCACCTCCCCGGACAATGGGCAGCCGGGAAAACTCAGCTGGCAACTCCAGCAGCTTATCTAGATCAATACTCCCTTCACAGGTTATAACTTCTCCCTGGTGCTCCAGTTTTACATAACCCTGAAAGTCATCAAAGCGCCGGGATTGAAAGCGGGACTGGGCGCTGCCTCTGCGGAAAAGCATATTTACAATTATGTCAACCAATGAGGTCTTTCCCGCCTCATTTTCATCATAAACAACCACACAATTCTTCTTACTCTGAAAAAAAACCGGCCTGCTAAGGGGTCCCACAGGACAGCACTTCAGCTCTAAAATCCTCACATCAGTTCCCCCTTCCCATCTGCTGCAACAAGAGGGAAAGAGCGGTGCGGTATAGCCGTTCCTTGTCCTTGATCACCTCTTGGGACAGCTCTTTCAAGGATGGATCGATTAAATCATCCAGTTCTAGGGGTGCCGGTGGTTCCAATTCAGCTAACAGATGCAAACATCGTGCTGCGATTCCCGGCAGAGCGGAAATCCCAGTGACCTGCACAGTACCGCAGTTCACATCTCTCCATCGCTCCCGGTATTTTTTCACCAGCGTTTCTATCTCAGCTATGCAGAACTCCTCACTGATGCTCCCCACCCAGCCGGCCACCTCCAGGTCAAGGATCACCTCAGGGTCCGCCTGTTGCTCAAGAAAAGAGGCTATTTCATCCATTATCCTTCTCTCCTCACCGGGGACAAAGAAAAATGATGCAGTTTCTCTGCGGGGTACCCCAGGGATCTCAACAGCCTGCACATCGATTCCCTCAGAAGATAGATCAATGAGAAAAGCACGGCGCGCCCCATTTTCACCCTTTGCTATGGGATAAGGTGTGCCGCTGTAGGCCAGCTGGACCTGATTAACCCTGACCGGGGGCAATGTGGGGTTGTGCCAATGCCCTAAAGCAATATAAGCTGCCGGCAGGTCTGATAGGTCATGTTCCCACAAATAAGCACTGCGGGAATCATCCATATCATCTGAAAAGTAAAGAAGAGACAGGGATGAATCATAGAAATTGGTGTGAATGATAACAATAGCGGGTGAGACTTCTCCCTGAACAGAACTGTGCAGAAGATCAACCCCCTGCCTTCCTGGCAAATATGGGATCCCGATGATGGGTGTCCCTTGTAACTCCCATTTGACTGCTGTTTCACTGCAGGTGTGCACATTACGCCCATAATACTCCCCAGATCTAAAAGCTGGAGCATCATGGTTTCCCGGGATCAGAAAAAACTCCACTTCATATGAATCAAACAGCTCACGCACCTCAGCCCTGAGAGAAGCAGCAGCCTCTGGGGTATCAAATAGATCACCCGCAATAAGCAGGGCAGAGCAGCCCAACTCCACAGTCAGATCACAGACCGCCCTGAAAGCCTCCATCCTCTCAGGTGCGGAAGGGGTGAGATGTACATCAGCTGTATGTAAAACTTTCAAAGGAATACACCGCATTTCTATTAATTCTCAGCAAACTGTTAAATGTATTCGCCGCTAAACCGGTTATTTCCTTTAAAAGCAAAATCGGGCTGAGGGAGGGCACAACCACTCAGCCCAACTGGTTGTTTATGCTCGTACAAAACAGCTGTTATTGTTATTACATAATCAATGCCATAATAGCCTTGTGAGCATGAAGCCGGTTTTCTGCCTCATCGAAAACAACCGACTGAGGCCCATCCATCACCTCATCGGTGATCTCTTCACCCCGGTGAGCAGGGAGGCAGTGTAAAACAACAGCACCGGGATTAGCCTTTTTTAAAAGCTCACTATTGACCTGGTAGTGCTGAAAAACTTTTGCACGCTGCTCTTGCTCTTTTTCCTGCCCCATACTGGCCCAGATATCTGTGTAGACTGCATCTGCATCCTTGACTGCCTCCAGCGGGTCCTCCACAATCTCCAGCTGCACACCGGTCTCAGCTGCATCTTGCCGGGCAGCGGCCACAATCTCCGGAGAAGGCTCATAACCCGGTGGACAGGCGATGGTCATATGCATACCCATTTTGGCGCAAATTTGCAGCAGAGAATGGGCCACATTATTCCCATCTCCAATATAGGCCAGTTTTAGACCGGCCAGTTTCCCCAGATGTTCTTCAATGGTCATCAGGTCTGCAATCACCTGGGTGGGATGGACCAGATCGGTCAGGCCATTGATGACCGGTATAGAGGCGTAGTGAGCTAGTTCATCAACATCCTCTTGATCAAAGGTTCTGATCATAATCCCATCCAGGTACCGCTCCAGTGTACGGGCTGTATCAGGAAGGGACTCACCTCTGCGCAGTTGGATATCCTGAGCGCTAAGGAAAAGCGCATAACCACCAAGCTGATACATGCCCACCTCAAAAGATACCCTGGTCCTGGTTGAGGGCTTGGTGAAGATCATCCCTAGGGTTTTGCCCTGTAAAACAGGGTGGGGAATGCCCTCTTTTAATTCTTTCTTTAAGTCATGGGCGGCATCTATGATCAGCCGGATCTCCTGGCCGGTAAAATCGGAGATGGTTAAAAAATCCCGCCCCTTTAAACTTTTATCAAGATAAGCTTTGGCCATTTTTTTTCTCCCCTTTTAATAGAAAATCTTTTTCAACAGACAGGTCAACGGAATGTTTCTGCCGCTCGCTGTTTCAGCGTCCTTTCGGTTTATCCCTGCTAGCGACCAACAAAAACATCAGCCCTGCACTCTGCACAGCTCAATGGGCTATGAAAAAAACTTCTTTAAAGCTTTCTCCAATATTTCCAATGCCTCATCGATCTCTTCCCTTGTTGTGATTAAAGGCGGCAGGAAACGAATCACCCGCTCTGCGGTACAGTTGATCAGAAGACCCTCCTCCTGGCAGAGACTAACCAATTGACCGGCAGGCTGATCCATTTCCATTCCCAGCAGGAAGCCCAGCCCCCGCACCTCTTTGATGGGGTATCGGTCCTGTAATGCTGTTAAGCGAGTTTTCATATACTTCCCGTTCCCGGCTGCCTGCTCTATAAGGCCATCCTCTTTGATCACATCAAGCACAGCTTTGGCTGCTGCGCAGGCCACAGGATTACCGCCAAAGGTAGAGCCATGGCTCCCTGGCTGAAAAACAGCAGCCACCTCTTCCCTAGCAACCGCAGCCCCGATAGGCAGACCTCCTCCTAATGATTTAGCAAGGGTCAGGATATCTGGTTTGACACCATAGTGCTCATAGGCAAAAACCTTTCCTGTCCGCCCTAAACCGCACTGCACCTCATCAAAAACTAATAGGATGCCTCTCTCCTGAAGCTCCTTTAAAGTATCCATCAATTCCTGAGTCGCAGGATAGACCCCGCCCTCCCCCTGCAGTGGCTCCAACATAATAGCTGCGGTCTGCGGCCCCACAGCCTTTTTCAATTCTGCCACATTGTTAAAAGCAACATGGCGAAAGCCTTCAGGCAGGGGTGTAAAACCCAGCGAAAACTTCTCCTGCCCTGTGGCAGCTAATGTACCCAGAGTTCTGCCGTGAAAAGACCCGGTGAAAGTTATGATCTCCGGATTATCTATGCCACGGCCATAAGCGTACTTGCGCACCAGCTTAATAGCCGCTTCATTGGCTTCTGCACCGCTGTTGCAAAAAAATACCCGGTCGAGTCCGCTCAAGACTGCCAGTTCTTTTGCCAAAACCACCGGCGGCTCAAGCCAGTAGAGGTTAGAGCAGTGGATCAGTTGTTCCGCTTGTTTTTGGATCGCGGCAACAACCTTTGGGTGGCAGTGCCCCAGAGCATTAACCGCTATTCCGCTCACAAAATCCAGATAGCACCTGCCTTCAGCATCGAAAACCCGCACTCCCTGCCCCCTGGTAATGACCAGGGGAAGTTGGGCATAATTTTGCATCAGGTATCTCTTCCCCATTTCCATTATTTGAACACCAGTCAAAACCCTTCCCCCTTAATGATCATCAAATTTACGACCTGCCAGCACAGATTATTTACCAAATCCCAAAGGGAAAAACTCTTATCATATTTATTTCACAACCATAGTACCCACACCCTGATCTGTAAAGACCTCCAAGAGGATGGAATGAAGGATCCTGCCATCGATGATATGGGTTCTCCCAACACCCCTGTTCAAGGCATAGACACAGCACTCCACCTTGGGGATCATCCCACCGGCGATCACCCCTCTGTTGATCAAATCAGGAACCTCAGATGTTTTGATCACCGAAAGGAGGCTTGAAGGATCCTCCCGGTCAGCAAAGATCCCTTCAACATCAGTAAGCAAAACCAACTTATTTGCTTTTAAAGCTGCAGCAACCGCACCGGCCACATAGTCAGCATTGATATTATAGCTGCGTCCATCCTTCCCTACACCTATAGGTGCAATAACCGGAATATAACCCTCATTTTTTACTGTTTCAATAATCTCAGGATTGACACTTTCCACCTCCCCTACATGGCCCAAGTCAACCCCTTCACTTTCAGCCTCCGGAAGCACCTTCGGGCGGGCAATGATCAGCCCTGCATCTTTACCGCAGAGCCCGATCCCCTTCCCCCCTAGCTGATTGATCAATGTAACTATCTCTTTGTTCACCTTGCCGGCTAACACCATTTCCACAATTTCCATTGTTTCATCATCTGTGACCCGCTGACCGTGAACAAATTTTATATCTTTATTAAGCTTTTTCAGCATCTCATCGATAGCTTTGCCTCCGCCATGAACAATAACCGGGTGGATGCCAACCAACTTCAGCAGAATACAGTCAGTGATCACCCCTCGCTCCAGTTCTTCACTGACCATCGCTCTCCCACCATATTTAATCACCACAGTGGCACCGGAAAACTTCCTGATATAGGGCAGTGCCTCAACCAGTATTGAGGCCTTTTCCAGAGCTGTTAAAACCATCTTTTACTCCCCTCCTCAAGTGCGGTAATGGGCATTAATGCGCACATAATCGTATGAAAGATCACAACCCCATGCTATTCCAGAATCATTGCCATTATGCATGTCCACTGTGATGGTCACTTCACTCTCCTTGAGAACGGATTTAGCCTTTTCCTCATCAAAGGGAACAGCTTTCCCCTGTGCTGCCACTAGAAGATCCCCCAAATACACATCTACTTTATCAGGGTCAAATGGCACTCCAGCGGCACCGGCAGCTGACAGCACCCGGCCCCAGTTGGCATCTTCACCATGAAGAGCGGTCTTGACCAGACTGGAACCTGCGATCTCACGAGCAATTATCCGTGCCTCCTCTTCGCTGGCCGCACCTTTAACTTGCACCTCCAACAGTTTGGTCGCTCCCTCCCCATCCCGGGCGATCATCTTGGCCAATTCAGTACAGACGAGCAATAATGCATCCCGAAAGAGGTCAAATTCCTGCTCAGCTTCTGTCAGCAGATCGTTTCCTCCCTGCCCGTTCGCCAGCATAACAACCATGTCATTGGTGCTCATATCCCCATCCACAGTTATGGAATTAAAAGAACGGTCCACTGCCCAGCGTAAGGCCTGATTTAGCGCATTATGCTCAACGTTAGCATCAGTGGTGATAAAGGCCAGCATAGTGGCCATATTGGGGTGAATCATTCCGGAACCCTTGGCCATTCCCCCGATAACAACTTCTTTTCCACCAATGTTTAGCTTGACTGCAAATTCTTTTGTAGTGGTATCGGTTGTTAAAATGGCTTCTGCAGCAAACATACCGCCGTCCCTGGACAGAAGTGATGCAGCATTTTTTATCCCTTTTTCAATTTTATCCATAGGCAGATATTCCCCGATCACCCCTGTTGATGCCACAATCACATCTTCAGGAGCGACAGCCAGAGCATCTGCTGTCAATTGCGCCATTTTCTTGGCATCAGCAAGTCCCTGTTCACCTGTACAGGCATTGGCGATCCCGCTGTTTACCACCACCGCCTGGGCAGAGCCGTTAGCCAGGTGTTCCTGGCTGACCAGCACCGGTGCGGCCTTCACATAGTTTTGAGTAAAAAGGCCGGCAGCTGCTGCAGGTGTTTCCGAATATAGAAGTGCTAAATCCCGGCACCCCTTTTTTCGCACCTCTGCTGCAATTCCTGCTGCTAGAAATCCCTGGGGGGCAGTAACCCCGCCCGGTATTACTGTGTATTTCACCTGTTCTGACAATTCTGATCCTGGTTCCCCGCAAAACTATAAAACTTACCTCGAATCCGGGGAACACAGGCACCTCCTTCCATTGATAAATAATAAGCAAACTGCGCAAAAGCAGTTCTGCTGAGCGGTATTCATCAAGCCGATCATGACAAAACCAATGACAGACGACCAATAACTAACAACTAATTATCACAAGCGCAGGAATGAACCTGACCGTAGAAACAGTCTCGGTGATCGGTCCTGTTATGGATAAAGGCCCAGCTGCTGCAAACCGGTGTTCTCCGGAAGTTCAAACAGCAAATTCATATTCTGCACCGCCTGACCTGCCGCTCCTTTAACCAGATTATCGATAACCGATACAACAACAGCCATCTCCCTGTTGACCACTGCTCCCAAAAAACACCTATTGGTCCCCACTACCCACTTGGTTTCCGGCATTTCTCCCTCAAGAGCAACATGGACAAATTCTTCATCTGCATAAAAATCCTGATAGATCTGTCTCAGTGAACAGCTGTCCAGATTGCTGCTGAGCTTAGCATAAACTGTGCTGATAATACCTCTGCTTACCGGCATCAGATGGGGTGTAAAGATGATATCAACAGCTTCCCCAGCCAGCACCCCGGCATAGTGGGTGATCTCCGGGGTGTGGCGGTGTGTGCCTAAACCGTAAGCCTTCATATTCTCATTGCATTCTGCAAAAAGGCTGCCCAGTTTCAAGGACCTTCCTGCTCCGGACACTCCTGATTTGGAATCGATGATCACAGATGATCTATCCACCAGCCTCTTTTTCAGCAGTGGTGCCAAAGCAAGCAGGGCACTGGTGGGGTAGCAGCCCGGATTTGCTACCAATCTTTTCCCTTTGATCTCTTCACGGAAAAGCTCAGGAAGCCCGTATACCGCTTCCTTCAGCAGTGCAGGTGCACCATGCTCCACTTGATACCATTCCTCATAGACCTTTTGCTCCGGAAGGCGGAAATCTGCAGCAAGGTCGATCACCTTTTTCCCCTTCTCAATAACCTGCTGGGCTACTGGAGCAGACACCCGGTGGGGCAGAGCAAGAAAAACCACATCAGATCTACCTATAAGTTCACCCAGGTCTTCCATCCCCATAATCTCAATCTCCGCATGACCACGCAGATGGGGATAGACGCGATCCAAAGCAGTCCCCGCAAAATCCTTTGAAGCAGCAGTTATTTCACTTACCTCAGGGTGATGGCAGAGAATGCGCACCAATTCCTCTCCCACATACCCTGTCACACCGACAATACCTACTCGTAAAGCCATAGCCGTCTCCCCTATTATATTTATATTTATTCTTGAAAGATCATATTAACTCTGCCCAATAAACCGCTCAAACACAATGAGCAAGCAATATTCATTGCTCGCCCATAAAATCAATTTCTCATTATTATACACCGCTATGCATAATCATGCAACAGTGTTTTTGTACTTTATTGACTCACTGAATGAGTCAAGGGGACGGTGACTTTGACTCACTGAAAGGTGGTAACAGTATGGCGTTGCTCACTGCAAAATCGAGCCGGGCCGCTGAGTAAGACAATACAATATTAGCAATGGCCAGGCTGCAAAATAAAGCAAAAACGCAAGCCTGGCACCGTTAGGGCTGGGTTAAACATTGCCCAGATATACATATTTCAGCTTTTCCAGAGCGATCCCTTTTGCCTTTTTCAGTGTGGCAACAGGTGTAGGAGGCAGGTCGAACTTATACCGTGGGAAATACCGGGATAAATGAAGGGGGATCGATGGATCGAGAGAGGCTATCCAGTCCACAAGTGAACTGATCTCCTCCTCACTGTCATTCATCCCAGGTACAACCAAAGTGGTAATCTCCACATGGCAGGACTTATGGGCAAGTTCTACAGTTCTCAAAACCGGGTCGAGATGACCGCCACAGGTCTTGCGGTAATATTCATCTGTAAAAGCCTTAACATCGATATTCATCGCATCGATAAAGGGCAGCAGTTCCAGCAATGGTTCCTTTTGCACAAAACCATTGGTAACTAAAACATTTTTCAGCCCTTCCTGCTGTGCCCTCTTTGCTGTATCATAAACAAACTCGTACCAAATCATAGGCTCTGAATAAGTATACGCAATCCCGATGGAACCGGCTCCCCTAGCATCCAGCGCGATCCCCACCAGTTCTTCAGCTGTAACTTCTCTAGTCGGTGGATCCCCATGGGCGATCTCCCAATTCTGACAGAAACCACAGCGGAAGTTACAGCCAAAGGTGCCTACGGAAAAGATCAAAGAACCCGGGTAAAAACGGTGAAGAGGCTTTTTTTCGATTGGGTCAATCCCCCAGGAGGTTAGTTTACCGTAATTCAGCGTATAGAGAACCCCATCTTGGTTCTGACGCGCCCGGCAGCTCCCCTTCCTCCCAGGCTTAATTTTGCAGTTCTGGGGACAGAGATGGCACCAAACCAGCTCGTCATCCAGCTTTTCATAATACTTAGCTTCCTGCATCAAACCACCTCTCAATCTGTCCAGTATCAGCCACCAAGCTAAACAGTCCGGCAGCTTTCCTGTCATCTGCCCTATTTATAGCGGATCACTTCAAAACGATAGAGCTTAACCGGCTCCCCAGGCGATATCCCCGCCTTCCGGCAGGCGATGGAGACCTGTTCATCAACACTGTTCACACCCTCCAGATCCGGCAGCAGGAGGCCGGTGCGCCCCCGGCTTTTAACTATAACTCCATAGCGCTTGGGATCCAGCTCATCTTTTGATGTCACAGCTTCCGGCTCGGTCAGCACATCGACAGAAAAATCGATCTCAGGCAGCTCATCCAAATCCACCGGCCAGAAGCGGGGGTCATCTACCCCAGCAGCCACTGCATTATGGATGATCTCTGCTGCCACATTTTCGCGGTAAGGCTCAACTGTACCGATACACCCCCGCAGTTCCCCTCTTTTCTTTAAAGAGACAAAAACCCCTGCTCTCTTTTCCAAGCCTTCAGGAACAGGGTCCGGAACAGGCATTATTTCACCAGTAGTTAAATAATACTTCAGGCTCTCTTTGGCCAACTGCACCTGTATGGGCTCTTCCTGGGATTCCCCCCCTTTTTCCCCCTTACCCTCGCCGATACTGATGCCAGCCACCAGGTAGCCAACACCAAAGGGCCCTTCATAAGAGTAAATATGTGACTCAGCTGCAAAATGACTGAAAGCTCCCAGCAGCATAACAATAGGGCGCAAACCGCATTCCCCAGCATCCTCAATCAGATCTTCCGGAAGCTGCAGCAAAAGACCCGCATCAAGCTTTTCTAACGCCTCCTGGATCTTCTGGTCAAACTCCTTCCCACTAGGGCTGTAACCTGCAGGTGCCCCTGGTTGTAAACGATGAGAGAGATCACCGCTTGCAATGAAGCAAACCCGCCTGGGATACTGATCCAGTAGTTTTCCCAGGGCCTGTCCAAATCGATAAAGCTTATCTAAGGGGTGGAGGCTGATACCAAAGGCCACCATCTCCGCCTTAACTCCGGCCTTTTGCAAATAATAAAGAGGCACAGTAATACCATGATCCAAACTACCAGGGTGATAGCTATACCAGTAATCAAGGCTGGCAGCTACAGTATCTATACCTAACTTGTTGGCCTCTGCAGTAGCCTGATATGCTAGCTCCAAATCATTTTTTAAATTAAAAGAGATATCAGGGGCACCGAAAGCAGCCAAGTTCCCTGTTAAATTCTCATCATCCAGGTAGGCCATCTGGCTGTGTGTAAAAACACCGTGAGGACTAATAAAAAACAACACCTCTGGGTCCATGTCCGCTATAAAAGATGCCCATTGCTTCATCGCAGTCACTGTCTTTTTCACTTTTACCAGCTCGTCCCTGCCGATCTCGGGAATAATAATAGCAGGGTGGGGAGACACACCACCACATACCAGCATGTATAACACCACCTTTTCATTCTGGTATTTTTGCTATCGATAGCCTCTTGGCAAGCCAGCTGACTGGAAATATTCAGCAGTCAGCCAATGTTATATTTCAGCAGATATGGAATGAATCCCTGCTATATTATTCCCTAACAGCATTAATTAATATCGATCTACTAATCTGCATATACCGGCTCTTTGGGAAGCGGGTCACCTGCGAAAAAGCGGACTATCCCGGCATAGATGCACCAGGCCAGTTTGTTCTGATAATTGGGATCACTGAGCAGTGTCTCTTCCCGTTTATTCGAAAGAAAGCCTGCCTCCACTATGACAGCGGTGTATTTATGGCTTCTTAAAACGAAAAAATCTTCAGGCTTGATCCACCTGTAGCTTTCCCCGAGATTATCGATCAATTCCTTTTGAATCAAACCAGCCAGACGTTTACTCTCTTTGGAACTGGGATGGTAAAAGACCTGGGCTCCCCAGCATTCAGTAAGGGGGATGCTGTTTACATGAATACTGATAAAAAGATCTGCCTGATATTTTTCCGCCAACTCCACCCTGGCCATCAAATCATCTTTGTGCCGCAAACCTTTTGGGGCTTTCCCCTCTTCACCTAAATCGTAATCCCCCTCTCTGGTCAAAACCACAACAGCACCGGCCTGTTTTAAAAAAGCGGCCAGTCTTTTTGCGATAGCCAAATTGATATCCTTTTCCTGAACCCCGCTGCTGCCTACACAGCCAGGATCGATACCCCCATGCCCCGGATCAATCACCACCACCTTGCTGGCAACAGACCAGGAGAGTACATCGATATACTTTCGTTCCCGGTAGGATACATAAAAGGGATAAAGGGCACAGCCCAGCAACAGGACAATGATCAATGAATAAATCACTTGTTTTTTTATTCTCAACACCCGGAAAAAAATAAAACTCCGCAAAACTGCCCCTCCTTGCTTACTCTTCTTCAAAAATGTTATGCAAAGAGATGGACAATTATCCAGAGTAATAAAACTTTGTAATTGTGAACAAACTCGAGTAAGTAGACAATGAACAATTTATAATGTAATGAATACGCTATATAGTCCTAAAAAGTATGCGCTAATATAATGATTATGATTTATGCATAATGTGCTTAAATATTATTTCTGCGGCTTCTTTGGCAGAAATATTGCTTACATCAATTTTATATGTATCCATTAGAAAGTAATTTTTTAATCTTGATATACTTTTATTAATAACATCTTCAGTCCTTATTCCCATTTTTATATCCTTTGTAATTCGTGAAATTAATGCTTGTTCTGAACATACTAGAGAAAACTTATATAATTTATAATCATGTTTTTCTAACCTAGACAGCACATCATCAATAATGCTTTCCTCATGCATTACCCAACAAAAAATAATATTTTCATACACTGAGCATGAAATAAAATTATTTAAGAGATAACTAATATTATCAATTACCATATTTTTGGTTTCATCATTCACAATAAAAGGAGACATGTCCCAACACCAATCACCATCCAGATAAACACAATTTAGTAAAAGTTTTTGCAATTCTCTGCTTGTTGCTGTTTTCCCTACGCCCATAGTTCCATTTATAAAAATCAGATTTTTCATTTTATACTCTCCAATCTCTAAAACATAAATATTCCCTAATTCATAAACTTCTACAACTGGACAGATTTCCTGTCTAACAAAAAATATTATTATTAATTCACTAAAAATAAGATTTCTTTTCCCCTGGAGTCTGCAACAGTAAATTTTGATATGTAAAACTGCCCCCACAAAAAATATACTACTGCGGGATATGCTCGCAATAATAACACTACTCAAAAATAAAAATCTCCTCAATTGGCACTTTTAAAACTCGCGAAATATCAATGGCCAATTTAAGTGATGGGTTGTACTTGCCTGCTTCCAGCCTAATGATAGTTTCTCTCCGAACCCCAACTAGTTGGGCAAGTTCCTCTTGTATCAATCCTCTATGTTGACGATATTTCTTTAAATGACAAGTAAACTTTTGGATAGAACTCACCCCTTTTAATGCTTGTCATAATACCAAAAAAGAAAAGCATACGATATTATCGTAACCGCCCATCCAAAAGCACAAGTCAAAATAATTAGTTCTTTTGTAATAAAAGGAAACCCCGCGCAAAAACCAATAATAAACAAAATGACTAAAGGAATGTTAGCAGTTTTTAATTTTGCTTTTTGACTGTTCTCAAAATAACGTTCATCAGGCATTTCGTTTGCCATTTTCGCTATAAAATAATAGGCAAAAAAACTAAAAAAACTGAACCAAAATAGCGATAATGGGTTGCCCGTTTTAAAATATGTGAAACCTTGAAATCCTAAGAAACCAAGAAACCATAAAAAATTGATGGATTTTGGAGATCCTCTCTTTGCCTTCATAATAACCTCCTATGTGATATATTTATCACATTATTACAAATATATCACTATTTCCATAAAGCGTCAATACCATATAATTAAACAAAATAACAGATCATATTACAAATCTGCTAATAGTTATTTATATAATTATGTTTCGCCTTTATCTACAACTACGACATAATAATAAGAATAACAAAGTTTACTCGTGGAAGGTTTACTCATAAAATGAGTATTCATAAGCAGGGTATAACCTACGGGAGGCAGGTTTTTGAACACAAAAAAACCGCCAANNNNGGTATTTAAACCAATGACGGTTGGCCTTTGCGAAATGCAAACTTTATAAGCTTGAACAAACTCGATTGTAAACAGCATAATGTTTTATCTCTAAAAATAAAAGTGACGGAAGGGATCCGCCACTTGGGGTTTTTATCTCTTGGAGTACTGCGGAGCTTTGCGAGCCTTCTTGAGACCGTACTTTTTCCTTTCTTTCATCCTAGGATCCCTTGTTAAGAACCCGGCCTTTTTCAGTAAAGGTCTTAGGTTCGGATCTGCCTTCAGCAGGGCTCTTGCCAATCCAAGGCGAATAGCTCCCGCTTGCCCGCTTACCCCACCACCGTTCACATTGGCTACAACATCAAAACGCCCTGTCATCTTGGTGAGCTCCAAAGGCTGTTTGACCAGAATCTGGTGTGTGGTTGTCTTAAAATAATCATCAATAGGACGGCCGTTGATTATTACTTTTCCTTCACCAGGCACAACCATAACCCTTGCTACCGACTTTTTCCGTCTGCCGGTTCCTTGATAAAGCACCTGAGCCAAATAATTTACCCCCTTTCTTACAATAGATATCTATGGGCATTCCTCATCTTCTTGGCCAGCTTGCTGCTCCCATTTACCCTGATATTTCCCAAACTTCCGGCTTTTGAGCAGCATGGGGATGATCAGGGCCGGCATATACCCGCAGCTTTTTGAAAGCTTTTCTGCCGAGACGGTTGTGGGGGATCATTCCCCAGACAGCCTTCTCAATCACCTGCTCTGGTCTGCGCCGCAGCAAATCTGCAAGATTCGTCACTTTAAGGCCGCCGGGATGACCTGTATGGCGATAATAAAGCTTATCAGTATATTTTTTTCCGGTCACCTTTACCTTTGCCGCATTGATGACGATCACATGGTCCCCTGTATCAACATGGGGAGTATAAATAGGTTTATGTTTGCCGCGCAGGATACGTGCCACTTCGGTTGCCACTCGACCAAGCGTTTTACTATCGGCATCGATGAGATACCATTTGCGCTGCACTTCCCCCGCTTTGGCCATATATGTGCGCACAACTATAACCTCCTCTTCTCTACATCTTGCCGGCCATACCTAATCCGGTCAACTGCTGTCAGAGTCTTATTATTCAACAGGTTCATTCTAGGGGATTGGCAAACCGCTGTCAAGACAGTCCCCCTTATTTACTTCCTCATCAGCCTGATAGTAGACCTTAACCAGGTAGAGTCCCTGCGGGGGCACTGCAGGACCCCCACATCCCCTCTTCCCTTCTTCCAAAATATGTTTGACCTGAGCCGGAGAAAGCTTCCCACGCCCCACTTCAAGCAGGGTTCCTACCATCAGGCGCATCATCTTGTAGAGAAAACCATTAGCAATCGATATAATACTGATCCATTCCCCTTTTTTTTCTATATCCATAGAAAAAACGCGCCTTACCGTGCTCTTGACACTGCTGCCCACTGCGGAAAAAGCGGTGAAATCATGCTCTCCAACAAAGATCTGCCCACACTCCTTCATTGCAGACAGGTTCAAAGGAGTTGGGAAATGGTAACAGTGATGGCGCCAAATTGCCACCGGTTTCCTGCTGTTGTACACCAAATAACAGTATTTTTTTTTCAAGGCATCATATCTGGCGTGAAAGGAGGCATTAACAGCCGCGGCCTCCAATGCCACTATATCAGAGGGTAAATGCCCATTCAATGCTGCAGGGAAACGATCCACAGGGATTGTTGAGGATGTTTCAAAGTGCACCACCTGGCCGAGAGCATGTACCCCGCTGTCTGTCCGGCCTGCACCTACCACAGCAATTTTTTCCCCGGTCAGCTGGAATAATGCTTCTTCCAGAACACCCTGTACCGTACGGACCTTACCGGGCTGTTTCTGAAAGCCGGCAAAATGTGTGCCATCGTATTCCAAAATCAGTTTGAGGCGCCTCATGGCAGTTAGACAAGCTCAATCATGGCCATAGGAGCACTGTCTCCACGCCTGTACCCGGTTTTGAGAATGCGGGTATAACCGCCGGGGCGCTCCTGATACCGGGGTGCAACTTCATCAAACAGTTTTTTAACAACAGCTTCATCAAGCAGGTAGGCCAGTGCTTGTCTCCTGGCATGCAGGGTGCCCTGTTTTCCCAAGCTGATCATTTTATCAGCCAACCGCTGGACTTCTTTTGCCCGGGTTAGTGTTGTCTCGATGCGCTCCTCCTTGATCAGGGAAGTGGTCATGTTCCGCAGCATCGCCCGCCGCTGATCACTTCTCATACCCAGTTTCCGCATCATAATCACCCACTTTCTACTCCTCACTCTTCTTTAAAGAGAGCCCTAATTCAGCTAATTTATTTTCTACTTCTTCAAGGGATTTTTTCCCCAGGTTGCGCACCTTCATCATTTCCTCCACGGTCCGCATGGTCAGTTCTCCCACAGTGTTGATGCCGGCCCGTTTTAAGCAATTAAATGAGCGGACAGAAAGTTCCATTTCCTCAATTGGCATTTCCAATATTTTATCCTTCTCATCATCCTGCTCCTCTGGTTCAGGCTCTGTTATCTCTACCTGATCTGTCAGCCCCACAAACAACTGCAGATATTTGATAATGATCTGTGCAGCCTGGCTGACAGCCTCATCTGGAGGAATAGCCCCATTGCCACTAACCTCAAGAATCAGGCGGTCATAGTCAGTCTGCTGGCCAACTCGAGTATTCTCAACTGTATAGTTAACTTTATAGATGGGAGAAAAAATAGAATCTACCGGTATATCACCGATTATTTGTTCCGCTTTCTTATTCCTCTCAGCCGGGACATACCCGCGCCCCTTTTCCACGGTCATCTCCATAAAAAGACGGCCATCCGGTTCTAGGGTCGCGATGTATAGTTCGGGATTCAGGATCTCAATATCAGGCCCTGCAATAATATCTCCCGCTCTGACCTCTCCCTCACCTTCAGCTTCCAGACGAATGATCTGCGGCTCATCACCGTACATTTTCAGGGCTAAACCCTTTATATTAAGGATGATATCTGTGGTATCCTCCCGCACCCCTGGAATCGTGCTGAATTCATGGAGCACACCCTCAATCCGGACTGATGTCACAGCAGCCCCAGGAAGGGATGACAGAAGCACCCGTCGCAAACTATTCCCTAGTGTTGTCCCATAGCCGCGTTCTAACGGCTCGACTACAAATTTACCATATTTAGCCTCATCATCCTGTTCGACGCACTCGATGCGTGTTTTTCCAAGGTCAACCAGCATCAACAACTACCTCCTTCCCCAAAACACCTGCAAACAAGATCATTAACGAGAATACAACTCCACAATCAGGTGTTCCTGGATGGGGACATCAATATCTTCCCGATTTGGTAATCCCAAAACTCGCCCTCGCATCTTCTCCAGATCTACTTCCAACCATACAGGAGGAGTTTTTTGTGCTGCAGCCTCGATAATCTCAGTGAATAAGGGCAAATCCCTGCTCTTTTCACTGATGGCAATCTCATCACCACTCCTGACCAGGTAAGATGGGATGTTCACTTTCTTGTCATTAACAGTAAAATGACCATGCCGAACCAGCTGGCGAGCTTGTGCACGGGATTGAGCAAATCCTAAACGGTAGACAACATTATCCAATCTTCTCTCCAGCAGTCGCAGCAGGTTTTCACCGGTAATGCCCTGCTGTCTTTCCGCTATATCAAAGTAACGGCTGAACTGCCGTTCTAAAACTCCATAGATTCTGCGCGCCCTCTGCTTCTCCCGTAGCTGCAACCCGTACTCGGTCACCTTTCTGCGCCCCTGAGCCCTTTGACCGGGGGGATAGTTCCTTCTATCCACAGCGCATTTCTCTGAATAGCAGCGGTCCCCTTTGAGATAGAGTTTTATCCCCTCACGGCGGCATAAGCGGCATACGGGACCAGTGTATTTTGCCATAAGTTATGTCCCTCCTTAGTTATTTCAATTAGACGCGCCGGCGTTTCGGCGGCCGGCAGCCGTTATGCGGTATAGGGGTTACATCTTTGATCATACTTACTTCCAAACCTGCAGCCTGCAGGGATCTGATAGCTGCTTCCCTACCGCTGCCCGGTCCTTTAACATGGGCCTCCACCTGTTTCATCCCATGCTCCATAGCTGTTTTAGCCGCTGCTTCAGCAGCTAATTGGGCAGCAAATGGGGTGCCTTTGCGCGTCCCTTTAAACCCCATAGCACCGGAACTGGCCCAGGCCACAGTATTACCATTGGTATCGGTAATAGTTATAATGGTGTTGTTGAAAGTTGATTTAATATGGGCAACTCCATGTTCAACATTTTTACGCTCTCTGCGTTTTGGTCTGGATTTAGGTCTTGCCACTTTTCTCCTCCTTTCCTATATCCTCTTCTTATTTCTTTCGCTGGACCCCGACGGTCTTTTTCGCACCTTTACGGCTGCGTGCATTGGTCCTGGTGCGCTGACCCCGGGTAGGCAGACCTCTGCGGTGCCGCAAACCGCGATAGCTTCCAATCTCAATCAAACGTTTGATGTTCATCGTAACCTCGCGGCGCAGGTCACCCTCTACCTTATACTCCTTGTCTATAACCTCAGTTATCTTACCAATTTCATCCTCTGTCAGATCCTTTACCCTTGTAGCTGGATCAATACCTGTTTTTTCGATAACTTTCCGGGCAGAGGTTCGGCCTATACCGTAAATATAGGTAAGGGCAACATCCACCCGTTTATCACGCGGTAAATCCACTCCGGCAATTCGAGCCATCTCTTAACCTCCGATCCTAACCTTGCTTTTGTTTATGTTTAGGGTTTTCACAAATGACCATAACTTTACCTTTGCGCTTGATAACCTTACACTTTTCACAAATCGGTTTTACAGAAGCGCGAACCTTCATTAATAATTCCTCCTTCTCTGAGGCCCTATTCGCAACTACGCATTAAATCGACAAACAGGGTTACATTATTTATAACGATAGACAATCCGTCCCCGGTTTAAATCATAGGGTGACAACTCCACAGTAACCCGGTCACCCGCCAAAATTCGAATAAAGTTCATCCGAATTTTTCCGGAGACATGAGCCAGCAGTCGATGCCCATTATTAAGTTCAACACGAAACATTGCATTAGGCAGCGCTTCAATAACTGTGCCTTCGACTTCAATTACATTTGGCTTTGACTTGGGCATATAATTTATCTACCCCCTTGTCTCAGACTCCTGCTCAAGCAGTTCCTGCTTGAATTGATTTATTACCCTTCGCACCTGACTATTTCCCGGGTTTTTTCCCGCTTCCCATTCCTGGGCAAGTTCCTCGGCAACCACAGGGTATACTTTTAAATGCTTGATGTTCTTCTGCTTAGGATTATCCATCCTTCGCTTCTCTCCATCAATCA
>LSQX01303036.1_pt2 | contig 48352 bp, 37 predicted proteins | sample 654561 | NCBI WGS metagenome assembly LSQX01 (sample SAMN04489861, study PRJNA283612) | anaerobic digester metagenome | isolation source: 4 biogas reactors fed with cattle manure at either 37C or 55C with and... | place: Denmark: Kongens Lyngby | collected 2014
AGACAAATGTCAACAGACAAATGTCTGTGGATATAGCTCTAAAGTTTTTGCATTTTATCTCAGGCAGCGTGTTTATGAAAATACTGTCATCGTTTGATCGAAAATCTCCACTCTGGAATCCATTGAAAATGACGGGACAAACGCTTCGGGAAGCGTTTTTATCGCGGCGATAAGATGCGAGGGATTAACGGTGGGATTCTGCGCCGAAACCAGTGTATCAAGCACCAACGTCCGGTTATCTTTGCAGTAAACGTCGGCCCGAAAGATATGGGGTGCAAGATTAACCTCGTTTACACCTTTTTTCGATTTTTTCAAAATGGTGATATTGCCGGAGGCAAAAAAGTTTTTAAGCTTCTCTGCCATTTGCTCATTGACTTCCCCATTGAAAATCATATGCGAGATAAACTGTAAATACTTGATCTCTGTCGGTTTTTTTACCGGCTCAAATGCTTTGAGAACAGTGATTCCTTCCGGCAGGAAAGGATTCAAGCGTTCCGGTATGGCGGAAAACGGCATCTCGTCCGTTAATTCCGTATCGAGAATTTCACATATGCTCTCACAGCCCAACTGCAGCGGCAAGGCAATGGACAAATACGCGTGCGGATTAAACCCTTCCGTCTGCTTAACAGCTAAATCCGCGCGCAGAAACGCCCGCTGAAAGGTTCGCATCAGATCCAGGTGCGAAAGGTATTTTGCACGCCCTGTTTTACTGAAGCGAAGCCTGAGCTTATTCATCGCATTTCCCCCCTGTGAGCCGATTGGCGCCGCAGCCCGAGCATTTCTCTCTGCAGTCCGGTGTGGTTACGGCCTTATGTGCAAGCTTGTTCTGACAAATCAGATAGTCCTCTTCAATGCCTGCGGAAAGGATTGACCAAGGCATTACCTCATCAAAATCGCGTGCGCGCAAAGCATAGAATCCGGGGTCAATCCCATTTTCCGAAAAGCTGCGCTGCCACGCATCAAAAGAGAAACACTCACTCCAGGCATTCAAGCCGCCGCTTTTTAAAAAGACCGATTCCAGAACAGGTCCCAAACGCCGGTCCCCCCTGGCCAGCACGGCCTCGATAAAGCTTGTTTCCGGGCTGTGCCAGTTAAAGCGGATAGCACGCGACTTCAGGTTTTCTTTGAGCAGCTGCTGCTTGCGCTCAAACTCCGCCATGGTATTTTGGGGCTCCCATTGGAAGGGCGTCATGGGTTTTGGCACAAAGCAGGACGTTGCGACTGTGATTTTAACGCCTCTGTTTTTGTTCTTTGCATGTTGTTTAAACACCCCGAGCACCTGATAGGCAAGCTCTGCGATGGCCAGTACATCCTCGTCCGTCTCAGTCGGCAGTCCGAGCATAAAATAGAGCTTGACCGCGTTTTGACCGCCCGCAAAAGCGGTTTTACAGGCGTTCAGAATATCGTCCCGCGTGATATTTTTATTGATCACATCTCTTAATCTCTGCGTCCCGGCTTCCGGTGCAAAGGTCAGGCCGGTCTTTCTCACCCTTTGAACGCGTTCGAGCAGTTCCATAGAAAAACTATCCGCCCTGAGCGACGGCAGCGAGAGGCCGATATTTCGCGGTTCGCACCACTTAAGCAGTTCATCGCACAGGCTTCCGAGTTCTTTATAATCACTGGAGCTTAAGGATGACAGGTTAAGCTCCTGATATCCGGCATATTCCAAGGCCGCCTTGCCTTGCCTTACCAGTGTTTCGCTTAGCTTAGCGCGCACAGGTCTGTACACATATCCGGCCTGGCAAAACCTGCATCCCCTGATGCAGCCCCGAAACAGTTCCAGCACGGTCCGGTCATGCACGATTTCTGTCGAGGGTATTATTGTGTTTACCGGATAAAACGCGCTGTCCAGATCCTCTATGATCCTCTTTGTCACTTTCTCAGGGGCGCCTTCTTTCGGTATGATCGATTTAACCGTACCGTCCCGGTGATAGGTGAATGAATATAAAGAAGGGACATAAACGCCCCGGATTTTGGAAGCCTCCAACAGAAATTCCTCTTTGCTGAGGCTTCTTTCCTTGGCCGACCTGTAGCACGCAATGAGCTCAAGGTCCAGTTCCTCGCCCTCCCCGATGACCGCAAGGTCGATGAAGTCCGCTATGGGCTCGGGATTATACATACAGGTTCCGCCGGCAAATATAACCGGAGAAAATGCCGTCCTGTCGCGGGACCTGAGCGGCAAACCGGCCAAATCCAGTATATTGAGAATACCTGTATAAGACAATTCGTAGCCGACGGAAAAGCCGATCATATCAAAACCTGCAATCGGGTCTCCGCTCTCAAGTGCAAAAAGCGGGATTTCCGCATCTCTCATGGCCTTGGCCATATCGGTCCAAGGCTCGAAAACACGCTCACACCATATATCGTTTTGCTCATTGATCGCACCGTACAGTATTCTGAGTCCCAGATTCGACATGCCGATTTCATATGTGTCAGGAAAAGCGAGGGCAATCCTCAGTTCGACATCGTCCGGATTTTTCATAATCCGGCCGTATTCTCCCCCGGTATACCGAGCCGGTTTTTGAACCATAGACAGCACGCTTTGAAGTTTCGGATCCATTTCTCTCTCCGTTTCTTTGGCTTGAGATCAGGCAGGCAGCCGCCGGTTAGCGCCCGCCTGCCTATTAATATTATACCGCAAAGCCGGATAATGCAATACCATCGGTACATCCCCCGGTTCAATGATCTGCGGTTCAATGATCTGCGGTTCATTGATCTGCGGTTCAATGCATGAAAACTTCCGGCTAGAGATTCCGGCTTGTGCGGGCAAAGTCAAGCAGCAGCCAGATTCCGACCAAAAGAAAGGTAAAATTCCCGCGAGTAACAATCAGAATATAAGTTCCCAATACCAGCATAGCAAAGCCGGTAAGGCAGCTGCTCACGATAACAATCCGTTCCGCAAAATCTTCACTTTTCAGCCTTGACAGCAGCGAAACGAGGATTTTGCCCCCATCCAGATTGCGCGCAGGCAGCAGATTGAGCAGCGAAAGGCAAAAGCTCATACCGGAAATCAGCAGCAGTTTTTCATAATAGGCCGAGGCCGCAGCTGTTAAAAAAGCAAAGATGAGACCAAACAAAGGACCAAGCAAGGCAACAACAGCATCTCCTAGATACGATACTTTGGTGTTATTGTAGTTGATGACCGCTCCGGTCAGTTCAAGCCTGAGACCTGTAACTTTACTGCCCATAGCCACGATGCCGATAAAATGTCCGAGCTCATGAACGGCAGCGCTCAAGGCAAGAGCCGTGAACATGCCGCTGTCATCCAAAAAGTAAACCAGCGACAGCATGAGCAAAAAGCCTGCGCCGATATGAATTCTTCTATGCAATTTTTCAGTTCCCATTGTGAAGATAATACTCGGGATTAAGATACAGGCCGTTACTGAGCAGTTCAAAATGCAGATGCGGGCCGGTCGTGTTACCCTTATCTCCCACCTCGGCAATTTTTTGCCCTTTTGTCACCGGATCCCCCCCATGAACCGTAAGCTCGTCACAATGAAAATACTGTGTGACAAATCCCTCGGGGTGCGAAAGAATCAGGTACAAACCCAGTGATTCGCTTTCACCGGATACAAGCACTTTACCGTCGGCAAAAGCATAAATGTCGTCACCGATCCCGGCATCATAGTCAATGCCGTAATGAAATTTGGTTATACCGTCGAGGGGATGCAGGCGATAGCCGAAGCCGGAGGATAATACGGCGCCCTTCACCGGGTACTCGTACTCAAACGGCAATATAAGCTTTTGAATATTTACGTTATCCGGTATTTCCAGTTCGGTAAACGCGTCTTGCGCCTTTAAAAAATCTGCGACGCTTGTATCCTCTTCAATATTTTCTTCCGAAATTTCTTGTGCAAAATCACCCGGAATCCCGGGTTCCGCAAGCACCCCTCCATCCTGTGTAAGAAGTCCTTCGGCATTATGATATAATGCGCTGAGCTTATCCAAGGCCTCTTTATTAATGTGAAGCTCTGTTTCTTTTGGCTCTGCCAAATCAGCTGCTTCACCGGTGCCTGCTTTTACAGCCTTCTCACCGGTGACTAAAAATGCAACCATGTCACCGAAAGCCTCGGTAAACCGAGCCTTCCCGGCAAAAAATCTGCCCATCGAGTAAAAGGCAGCCTTATAATCTACGCTGCTTTCCAGTACCGGCAGAATCTCCCTTTTGATATCGGAAGACAAACCCGGAAACAGGATTTTCAGCAGAAACGATACAACAAGAATACCAAGGCAGATCATCAGTTTAGCTGCCTTAATTTTGCTTTTATTCAATACTGCCCGGTGATTTCCCCGTAAACCGTTTTCTGAACGGCGGATTATGCCCGAATACCTCGCATCCACTTTTGTACCTCCCCGACTTTACTATTCTCATTTCATTTTATTGTATGTCCGAGGCGGTTATGATATAATAATCGCAAGCGATTTATATTGCGCATGCCGCCCGTCCCCGGGCAGCGCGCTTAAATAATATCTCATTATGGACATTCTACGCAAATTCATTTGATACCTGCATGTTTTATATATTATCGCCGCTTTGCTCTTGGACAAAAATGCGTAAACTCCGGTTATTTGAAAGGGTTTTACACATGGATTACAGAATACAGGCACCCGAACTAATCCGGGACTTTTTATCCTATCACGAGGTGATCAAGGGGCATTCCAAAAAAACGATCGATGAGTATTATCTGGATCTTCGGGTTTTTTTTCGTTTTATGAAAATACAGCGCGGAATGGTTGACGAAGGCACCGATTTTGAAGATATACCGATTCGCGACATCGACCTTCATTTTGTCGCCTCGATAACAAAGTCCGATGTATACGATTTCCTTTCCTTTCTTTCCCGGGACAGGATCAGGCAGCACAGAAGCAAGGCGCCGGAATACGGTCTTTCCGCCAATTCAAGAGCCAGGAAGCTGTCGTCGATCAATTCATTGTTCAAATACCTGACGCTGAAGACCGGCCAGTTAAAAGAAAATCCCATTGAGGCCATAGATGCGCCGAAAACAAGACGTTCTTTACCGAAATATCTGACGCTTGAAGAAAGTAAAAACCTTCTGAGCAGCGTCAAGGGCCGCAACAGTATCAGAGACATCTGTATCCTTACCATTTTTCTCAACTGCGGGATCAGAATTTCCGAGCTTGTGGGGTTGAACCTGACGGATATTCGAAAAGACCATCTTAGAATTCTCGGAAAAGGCAGCAAGGAAAGGGTCGTCTATTTAAACGATGCGACTGCTAATGCGATAAACGACTATCTGGCCGTCAGAAAAAAAACCGGCCTTGATTCTCACGCCCTTTTTCTATCGGCAAAAAAACAGCGTATTTCGAAATCCACCGTACATCATCTGGTAAAAAAGCACATAACAGCTTCCGGATTGAGCGGTGATGCGTACTCCTCCCATAAGCTGCGCCATACGGCAGCTACACTGATGTTGAAAAACGGCGTAGATTTGCGCACACTTCAGGAACTGCTGGGGCATGAGCATCTGAACACCACCGAAATCTACACACATATCGAAAGCGCCGATTTGAAAATAGCCGCCAACGCAAACCCGCTGTCGAACTTCAAGCCGGGTAAATAATGCCACAGAATAACCGCGGTTGTTCTGCGGAACAAACGCGTTCAGCAGGCATTAAAAAGACTTTGATTTTGTCAGGCTTTCATCAGAAAGGAATAGCGCTCTACATGAAGAACATATCCAATAGGCTTCAGATCATTATCTTCATCGGCTTTATCGGCTTTTTCTTTGCCGCCAATCTGATCGCACCATCCAAAAAGTTCTCACCGCAGGAAAACAGGTACCTGGCTCTTAGCCCGAAGTTCAGTGTAAATGCACTGTTCGGCGGCAAATTCACATCCGATTATGAAGCATATGTCACCGATCAGTTTTTCGGGCGCGACAGCTGGATCTCCTTGAAATCCGCTTCCGAACGGGCGATCGGAAAGCTGGAGAACAACAATGTTTTCTTCTGCAAATACGATGCGCTGATTGAACGCTTCGAGAAACCTGACATGGCGCTTGTGCAGGACAATATTGACGCCGTCAATGCGCTTTGTACAAATACCGATGTCCCGGTATATGCTTCACTGATACCGGGAGCGGTGAAAATCTGGGCGGACAAGCTGCCGGAGAACGCGAACAACTGCGACCAGAAAAAACTGATTGATGTTATCTATTCTCAATTAGACGCCGTCACGGTGGATATCTTTGAAAACCTTCAAGCGCACAGCGATGAATACATTTTTTACCGGACCGACCATCACTGGACTTCCCTCGGTGCGTATTACGGTTACCTTTCCCTCGCCCGGAGCATGGGATTTGACGCGCGCTCATACGACAGCTATGAACCTGTTACCGTTTCCGAGGATTTTTACGGCACGGTATATTCCTCCTCCGGTGTCCGCTGGGTCGCTCCGGACCGCATTGAGATCTTTTTAAGGGACGAGGGCATTGAGGTGACAAATTACAATGCCGGTACGCCCGCCGCCGGCGCGTTATATAATTATTCCTTTCTTCGTCAAAAGGATCAGTACGCGTTCTTTCTCGGCGGAAACTCACCGCTGATTGAAATTCTGACCGAACAGAAAGATGCACCCAAACTTTTGGTCCTGAGAGATTCTTATGCCGACTGCCTGACCCCTTTTTTAACGGATCATTTTTCCGAAATCCATCTGATCGACCTTCGCTACTATAAATACAGCGTGCAGGATTACATCAAAGATAACAATATTGACACGGTACTGGTTATCTATACCGTATCAAATTTCACATCCGACACAAGCATATTTATGGCGGGAAATTGAAAAACAACTTATTGCTTTACAATATTTTACATTTATGCTAAGATTGCGGCAAGGATACCCATAGCCGACAATGTCTGTACAGAGGATCATGATGAACGGTATTGATGAAATCACAAGACCGATAGTCTCCGGAAGCGGGCAGGCAACCCCGAACGGCAGGAAAAAGCAGAGAAGCAAAGGAGCGGGCAATTTGCCCGTGCGGCTGGTTGTTTCTGCGCTTTTGTTTGCCTGCGCGCTGCTGCTCAAACTTCCTTTTTTAGCTGCTGTTATTTTGTATTGTTTTGCCTTTTTAGCAGCGGGCGGCGATTACCTGCTGTCGTTTGTAAAAAGCATCCTGAGACTGGATTTTACTTTCGGGCCGCTGTTTATTATTCCGGCGGGTATTATCGCCATGGCAGTCGGCATGTACGAACAAGGCGCTTTACTCATCATCTTGTTCAGAATCGGAGAATTGTGTGCCGAATATGTGTACCATCGCACAATAAGCGCGAAGGGCCTGTCTGTCAAACCCGGTAATGATTTGCTCCCTGCGCCAGCAGAATCAAAGCAGGCCGCTTTTTTGCCGCCTCCAGATAATACGTGTTCGCGCACCGAAATGCGCGTTGACAGCATTGCGCATGTCTTTACGATCTTTTCTCTATTAGCCGCTGTGCTGACTTTCATCATCCCCGTTGTCTTTTTTCATACCGATTGGCAGATGTGGTTCGGCAGAGCGCTTGTCTTTTTAGCCATCGCCCGCCCTCTCGCTTTGTGCTTATCTGTTCCGCTTACATATTTAACTGCGATTTCAAGCGCCGGAAAAAATGGCATGCTCTTTGCAAACGCCCGGGCTGTAAACAATCTGGCTGATGTGCATACAATTGTTATTGAAAAAACGGGCATACTCACAACAGGCCGATATAAGGTTGCAGCCGTCGAGCCCGAGAAAATAAGCATACATTCGCTTTTAATGATCGCAGCCTATACATTGAGCGCATCGCGTCCGGATACTGCGCCGCACGCAATGACATATGCGTTTTCCCCGCTCACCGAAGCCATCCTCAAGGCATTTGACGGAACGATTGACAGTACGCTGATTGAAAAAAGCAAAGTATTTCCCGATAAGGGCGCCTTAATCATCATTAAAAACGCGGAAATTATCTGCGGTAACGCAGCAATGATGGAACAGTTCGACATTATAACCGGCGATGATTCGGAAGACGAATGCGTGCTTTACGCAGCGGTATCGGGTAAATACGCAGGCAGATTACTTCTGACCGATCCTTTGAAAAACGATGCTTCCTCTGCCGTGTTTCTTCTGCAAAAACAAAATATTTACCGGATTGCCATGTTTTCGGGCGATAAAGAGCACGCCACAAGAAAAACTGCCGGTGCTCTTGGCATCGGAGACTATTATTCCGAATGCCAACCGGAGGATAAAAAGCAGATTTTTAATAAAATGCGCGGAGAAATGCGCGAGCGTGATAAAATTGCCTATATAGGCGACGCCGCAAAAGATGCACAGGCCTTAAGTCTGGCGGATATCGGCATATCGCTCGGCACAGCCAATGTATCCGGCGAGCCCGACATCGCCGATATCATTATCCTGAGCGATTCCCCTGTCAGGATTGCGGATGCGCTCAGTTTTGCGAGAAAAACGGAGCGCATCATCAAGCAGAACATTGCTTTTCATCTTATCATAAAGCTTCTGATTATAGTTATAGCTCTGTTCGGACCTTATCCCCTTTTGTTTGCAGTCATCGCCGATGCGTGTGCTGCGATCATCTCGTCTTTACTCGCAGGCAAAGCCATGTTTTCGGATTATGCTGTTGGCCGTAAAAAATGAAGCCGTCTTATCTAAAACAAAACCGGCGCAATCCGGAATCCGCTTCCCGGATTGCGTCGGTTTTTTGCTTATTGCTTTAAGAACAAAACCTGTGTGTTCCAATCACAACAATCAGCGGTCTTGACCATATCCATTTGCTGGTTGCCTTTGCGGGATTAAAATAATAGATCGCACCTCCGGAAGGATCCCAGCCATTTATTGCGTCCCTTGCCGCCCTGTAAGCGCTCTCGCTGACGGGTTTATCGAACTGGCCGTCCGTCACGGCTGTGAAAGCACCGGGCTGATAAATAACCCCGGCCATGGTGTTCGGAAAGGAAGGGTGTTTTATCCTGTTGAGTATGACCGCGCCCACCGCAACCTGACCGGTATAAGGCTCACCTCTGGATTCCGCGGAAATAATCCGTGCAAGTAAATTGACATTGCTGCTGCCGGAGCTGCTTGCTCCCGCGCTGATGCCCAGCGCGCTTAACGTTTGATTTCCGCATATGCCGTCCACCTTCAGCCCGTATCTGATTTGATAATTCCGTACGGCTGTCGTTGTCTGCCTGCCGTATATCCCGTCTATATTACCGAAATAAAAGGCCTGATTCTTTAGCTTTGTTTGTATCTGCCGGACGACGCTTCCGGTCGATCCTTGCCTGTATGCGACCGCATCGGCATCGGGAGCGAGCTGAACAATACTTATGATAATAATATTCACAGCGAAAATAATCGCCAATGCTATGCACAATTTCTTTCTGGACAAAATAGTAAACTCCTTCGCTTAAGCGTACCTTTGTGAAGCCGCATAATCGGTACTGATAGTTTACGAAGGAGTTTTCTGAATTATTCTTTGGGAAAAAGGGAAATTCGGCCATCCTTACCAGGCAAAAAACAGCTTATGTGTTGGCTCTGGCTGCTGACTCGGCGTGTATCTTTTCCAAAAACGCCGTAACTGTCGTAGAGCCGAGATCCCCGCCGCTTCTGTGCCGAATCGATATTGTTTCGCTTTCCGCTTCCTTGTCGCCCAGCACCAGCATATACGGAATCTTTTGCAGCTGCGCTTCACGAATCTTAAAGCCTATTTTCTCGTTTCGAAAATCTGTCTCAATGCGAAAACCCTCAGACGACAGTTTATCCGCAATGGATTGCGAATATTCCTTTGCCCTGTCGGTAATCGGCAGAACGCTGACCTGTACGGGGGAGAGCCAAAACGGAAATGCGCCTGCAAAATGCTCGGTCAAAATCGCAATAAAGCGTTCGATGGACCCAAAAACAACCCGGTGAATCATCACAGGTCTGCGCCTTTCGCCGTCCGAGGCGATATATTCCAGCTCAAAACGTTCCGGGTTCTGGAAATCCAGTTGAATTGTTCCGCACTGCCAGCTTCTTTTAAGGCAATCCTCCAGATGGAAATCGATTTTCGGTCCGTAAAACGCGCCGTCACCCTCGTTTATTTTAAACGCCTTGCCGATTTCGAGCAACGCGTCCTTCAGCGCTTCGGTGGCGTGCATCCAGTCTTCTTCGCTGCCCATGTGGTCTTCCGGCATCGTGGACAGTTCAATGTGATACGTAAAGCCGAACTTCGTATATACCTCGTCAATCAAAGCGACAACGCCTTTGATTTCATCCTTAATCTGATCTTTTGTCATGAAAATATGTGCGTCGTCCTGTGTAAAGCATCTGACCCGCATGAGTCCATGCAGCGCGCCCGAAAGCTCATGCCTGTGCACAAGACCCAATTCGCCGATTCTCATCGGCAGGTCACGGTAGGAATGCATGCCGGATTTGTAAACCAAAATACCGCCCGGGCAGTTCATCGGCTTCACGGCAAAATCCGTACCGTCGATTTTCGTTGTGTACATGTTTTGTTTATAGTGGAACCAATGCCCGGACCGCTCCCACAGCTCACGGTTTAAGATGACAGGCGTCGATATTTCCTGATAACCGGCTTTTTGATGCAATTCGCGCCAGTAATCCAGCAGAGTATTCTTCAAGATCATGCCCTTGGGCAGAAAGAATGGAAATCCCGGACCCTCGTCTAGCAGCATAAACAAGCCGAGTTCTTTCCCGAGCTTTCTGTGATCGCGCTTCTTTGCTTCCTCGATTCTTGTCAGATGCGCCTCAAGCTCTTCCTTTTTTGCATAAGCCGTGCCGTATATTCTCTGAAGCATCTTATTCTTGGCATCACCGCGCCAGTACGCTCCGGTGCAGGAGGTGAGCTTTAAAGCATTCGCTTTCAGCTTTCCTGTGCTTGTCAGATGCGGACCCGCGCAAAGATCGGTGAAGTCTCCCTGTCGGTAAAAGCTGATTACGGCGTCCTCCGGCAGGTCGTTTATAAGCTCCGCTTTGTATGTTTCGCCCATTTCCGCAACCAGCTTCAACGCCTCGTCTCTGGGCAGCTCAAACCGCTCCAGCCTGATGTTCTCCTTGACGATCTTTTTCATCTCGTCTTCCAGAGCAGTTAAAACTTCCGGCGTAAACACCGTATCGGAATCGACATCATAATAAAAACCGTCGGCGATTGCCGGACCGATGGCGAGCTTTGTTTCCGGAAAAAGCCGTTTAACGGCTTGAGCAAGGACATGGGATGCCGTATGCCGGAACGCCAGCCTTCCTCCCTCGTCCTCAAAGGTCAGAAACGACAGCCGGCAATCTCCGGTGAGCGGAGAGTCCAGATCGCAGACCTCATCATCGATCATCACAGCGAATACAGGCCCGGATTGCTCGATATCTTTGAGTATCTGCGTGCAGCGCGTTCCCTTGTCAACGGATAAAACTGCGCCGTTTTTCAATGTTATGTTGATCATATTCGCTCCACAACCCGCAGCTTTAGTTTTCGTTGTCTGCGGTTGCCGCTGTGTCGGCGAGCGGCGCGCCGTTATTGTGTCGGTTGGCAGGGGATTTATGCATGCACCTTAAACGCTGTCACCCAAAGGAGAATCGTATTATTATTAGCACCATAACGGTTATCTGTCAAGTAATTTGGCGGCCGCATACGTTATGGTGTACAAGACAGGCTGATGCAGCAGATAAATAATGAACGCCTTTCTGCCGACAGGCGGAAGAAAGGGAATCTTCGCATCGTAAAACCATTTTGGAAATTTCCCGCTTCTAATCACATCCCCGACTAAGGTGCCGATTAAAAACACAAAAAGCCAGGGGAAAATCGGAAAGTAATCTGCAGAGAAAAAGTCCTGATAGGTAATTCCGAGGATCCAGAGATACTTTGATCTGATGCCCGAATACGCAATGAACAGAAAAGACAAGATCCCGAGCGATACGTAAATAACCGGCGCTAACTTTTTTGGTATCCTGTACAGTTGCTTCTCCATTAACCCGTAAAAGACCATACTGAAACCGAGAAAATGTAAAATACCGAAATAGATCGGCATATCCATAAAGCTTGTGACCGCTGTGATGACGAGTGCAGCGGCAATTACCTTCAGGCCGCGTTTAATATTGCTTCGGGAAAACCGTGAGGATACGCCGGACAGCATGATAAAAGCACCGGCAAAAATATAATGAAGAATATCAAAAACCGGGTTCGAAAACAACCATGCCGGCGCGCCGTGAAACGCCACGAGGTCAAATAGAAAATGATGGATGACCATCATGATCACACAAAGGCCCCGGATCGCGTCAATGGTCTGGATTCGGTCTCTCCTGTTTTCCATCACACATTAAACCTGAATAATACAACGTCGCCGTCTTTCATCACATACTCTTTTCCCTCGCTGCGAACCAGTCCTTTTTCCTTGGCCGCCTGCATTGTACCCGTGCTTTTTAAATCCTCAAATGCAACAACTTCGGCGCGGATAAACCCGCGCTCCAGATCGGAATGAATTTTACCGGCTGCTTTGGGCGCCTTTGTACCTTTTGTGATTGTCCAGGCTCTTACCTCGGGTTTGCCTGCCGTCAGAAACGATATCAGTCCCAACAGCTCATATGAGCAGCGGATTAATAGATTCAAGCCGGTTTCGGGGATTCCCAGCTCATCCAAAAACAGTTGTCTTTCATCATGCTCAAGCGCGGTAATATCCTGTTCAAGACGCGCGCAAATCGGTAGAACCCGCGTATTCTCCTTGTTGGCAAGCATGACCAAATCCTGATACGATTTGTTCTTCTCTCTTTCCGCGTAGCCTTTTTCATTCAGGTTTGCGGCATAAATGACAGGCTTCAGCGTCAGGAGCCCGCCGTCAGACAATATCCGCAGCTCCTCGTTCGTAAATGCGAAGGTGCGGGCAGCCTTACCCTCGCTCAAATGGTTAAGAAGCTTTTCAAAAAGCTCGGCCTCTGAAAGGTACTTCTTATCCCCTTTTGCGTTTTTTTGTGCCTTTTCCAGTCTTCTTTCCGCCACTTCAATGTCCGCAATGACAAGTTCCAGGTCAAGTATCTCCACATCCCGCAAAGCGTCGGCATTCTCGTCCCCATACAGATCAGCATTGTCAAAGCATCTGACCACATGAAGAAGCGCATCTGTCTGCCTGATGTGCGCCAGAAATTTGTTGCCGAGGCCCTCACCTCTTGATGCGCCCTTCGCCAGACCTGCAATATCGACAAATTCGACGGTAGCCGGCGTGACTTTATTCGGCTCATAGAGCCCGCAGAGCCAGTCAAGCCTTTCATCGGGAACCTGAACGGTTCCGATATTTGGCGTAATGGTGGAAAACGGATAACTTGCAGCCTCCGCACCGGCTCCGGTCAGGGCATTGAACAATGTGCTTTTTCCGACATTCGGTAAACCTACGATACCAATTTTCATACTTCTCTCCATTCTGCCGTGAAGCGGCGGCACAATGTAATAATATATTCATGCTAAAGCTCATCCCGCCTCACCGTAACGTCTCATCGCCCGGCGGTTGTACTTTCTGACGGAAAACGGGCGAAAGCATGCTTCCGCCCTACCGCATTTATTGTCGTATTGTTTACGTTGTATTATGATAACCCGTCACCCGGCGCTTTTTTTGCCGGCCTGTAGGAATCATCCTCCTGCACATAGCCGCCGAAACCGGCAGGGCTGTCCAGCGGTATATCGGGATCCTGGCTGCCTTTTATCGGCTCCGGCTCCGGAGCTGGCTCCGGGAGAGCGCGATGCGCGCAGACATAGGCGAAGGTCTCTCCGTCCATGACCTCGTTTTGCAGCAAATAATTCGCCGTAAGGTCAAGGATATCCATATTTTCTTTGAGCAGCAACAGACAGTGTTCGTACGCTTCGTCGATGATTTTTTTCACCTCATCATCGATAATTGCCGCAACTTTTTCGGAATAGCCCTTTGTTTGGGTGAAATCTCTGCCAAGGAAAACCTCGTTCGTTCCGGAATCGAAGGTTATCGGGCCGAGTTCGTCGCTCATTCCGTATTTTGTTACCATAGCTCTCGCCATGGCTGTCGCTCTCTGGAGATCGTTGGAGGCCCCGGTTGAAATATCGTTTAGTACAAGTTTTTCGGCGATTCTGCCGCCCAGCAGAGACTCAATATGCTGGAGCATCTCGCTCTTAGAGCTGGATGACTTGTCTTCGCTGGGAAGTGATATCGTCATCCCGCCTGCCATACCCCTCGGTATGATCGAAATTTGGTGCACCGGATCCAGATGCTGCAATTTGTTGATCACAACCGCATGACCCGCTTCATGATAAGCGGCAAGGCGTTTGTCCTTCTGCGATACGACTTTGCTTCTCTTTTCAGGTCCGGCAATAACCTTGATCATCGCTTCTTCGACTTCAGGCATCGTGATAAACCGTTTGGAGCGCCTTGCCGCCAAAAGGGCAGATTCGTTCAGAAGATTTTCCAGATCGGCGCCCGTAAAGCCCGTCGTCGCCTTTGCAATTGTTTTAAGCTCCACGTCCTCCGCGAGCGGTTTTTCCTTAATATGAACCTTTAATATTTCCTCGCGTCCCTTGATGTCCGGAAGCCCGACATAAACGGTCCGGTCAAAACGGCCCGGTCGAAGCAGCGCTTTGTCCAATATATCCTGACGGTTGGTTGCTGCCATCACGATAACGCCTTCGTTTGTTCCGAAACCGTCCATTTCTACCAGAAGCTGATTGAGGGTCTGCTCTCTCTCGTCATGCCCGCCGCCGAGGCCAGCGCCCCTTTGGCGTCCCACCGCATCGATTTCATCAATAAAAATGATTGAGGGCGACGCTTTTTTAGCCTGTTCGAACAAATCGCGCACACGCGACGCGCCTACGCCGACATAAAGCTCCACAAAATCCGAGCCCGAGATTGAAAGGAACTGAACATTCGCTTCGCCCGCGACAGCCTTGGCCAGCAGTGTCTTGCCGGTGCCCGGGGGACCCACCAGAAGGACACCCTTTGGTATTCGCGCTCCGATTTCAATGAAGCGCTTCGGGCTCTTCAGAAACTCCACGATTTCTCTGAGTTCTTCTTTTTCCTCGTCGGCTCCGGCCACATCCGCGAAGGTCACCTTGTTCTTTTCAGCCGAACCCAACCTTGTACGGGCCTTACCGAACCGCATCGCACCCTTGTCTCCGCCCGCTCCCTTGTTCATGATGAAGTACCAAAGCAGCATAAAGACCGCGAAAATTAAAATATACGGAACGAAAGCCAGCCACCAGGGCGCTTCCCAGCCTACGGAGTAATCGTATTCGGTTATGATTCCATCGGCATATTGCCGATCGATAAGCTCATGACAATCATTATAGAAAATATTGATATCGTACAGCTTATGCGTCGCGGTAAGCGTTCCGTTTAGCGGTTCCTTCAGTGAGATAATCAGGTTATCTCCCTCAACGATAAAGCTGTCAACTTTTTGCTGTTCAAATAGTTGCCGTACTTCGGAATATCTAAGGGATTCCGTATCATTTTGTGAAAGCAAAATGAAAATCGTCGCCATGAGGATAACAAATATCAATACATAAAAACCTACATCCCTAGGTCTGTTCTTTTTATTCAAGCGGTCATCACTTCCTTTTATAAGTCATTATTATTCTTTATAAATCTCTGGCTTTAAAACGCCGATGTAGGGTAAGTTTCTGTATCTTTCCGCATAATCCAACCCATAACCTACAACAAACGCATCCGGAATGTCAAATCCTTTGTAATCGGGAATGATCGAAACCTTTCTTCTCGCCGGCTTATCCAGAAGCGTGCAGAGCCTGACGGACAAAGGTTTCCGGCTCTTCAGATATCCCATAAGATAATTAAGTGTTAGACCGCTGTCCAGAATATCCTCAACAACAATCACATCTCTGTTCTCGATATCCTGCTCTAAGTCCTTCGTAATTTTGACGGCGCCGGTCGTCTCCGACTTATTGCCGTAAGAGGAGACGGCCATAAAGTCAATATCGCAATATAGATTAATCTTGCGCATTAAATCAGCCATAAAAACGAAAGACCCCTTCAATACGCCAATAAAAACGGGGTTTTTCCCGGCATAGTCGTTCATAATCCTTTCGGCAATCTCGCTTATTTTACTGCTGATTTCCTCAGCCGTCAGCAATACTTCGACCATGTCCTTTGTCATATAAAACCCCATACCGTTTCTTTATTTAATATATTTTTATCGATCAATGCCGCCGCCGGTATGCCTGAATGTGACAAAAACCGCGTCCTCGCCGTCTGCGGGTTTAAGTCCGGAACCGATGCCGATCCCGGGAACGGCCAACACCTTCGTCTCATCACAAATCAGCGGCGTCAGTTCTCTTTTTCTGACCGGTATTCTGCATTCGATAAACAGTTTCTTGATCGTTTTTGTCCCGTTGCGGCCATCGATTTTGAACGTATCGCCTGTTTTTCGAGGCCTGACAACTATATTACCACATATCTTATCTTTTTTGAAGAAAAAAGTATTAAATGAAGTGTTAATTTTTTCGGACCATATTGTATAACCCAGCAAAAACTCAAAACCGAGTTCGGGTATTTTTGTCCATTCGTCCTTCGTTAAATGCGTGACGCAAAAGGTCCCGACTTTTTCTTCCTGCCTTACAAACAGTATATCCGAATCTTCCCGTAAAACAACGATACCTTTTGGCAGTGACAGCCGGCCTGAGGGTGATTTGGAGCCGGCTAAGGCCATGATGGCATCAGTCTGCCTGCCGGTCAGTGAAAGACCAAGCCCGGCGGCTGTTTTTCTGATGATGCGCGAGGAAACGGACAGATCAAGGCGAATAAGAGCCTTAGCCATAAGCCCGACGCTTGATTTTACGGATATTTCGCGGCGCGCTTTTTCTGCGATTTCGGATAAATACGCTTCATCCTGCCTTAATCGTTCGCTGTTTAGTGTTACCGACCGCAAAAAGGCGGGATAAATGCTTTTTAGTTCGGGTATGACGGTCATTCTGAGCTTGTTTCTGGTGAACGCAGGATCGAAATTGGTTTCATCCACAATATGGGGAATTTGGTGCGTACGAAGATATGCCTCAATTTCCGCTCTGGAATGTTTAAGCAGCGGCCTGATGTATATCCCTCTGACGGGCGGAATACCGCAGAGCCCTTTAAGACCCGAACCGCGTGCAAGATTCATTAGTACCGTTTCGGCATTGTCATCTGCATTGTGCGCCGTCGCCACTTTGTCGGCAGCCAAACAGCGCGCGGTTTCTTCAAAAAAACGATATCGCAATTCTCTGGCCGCTTCCTCTATTCCCACTCCTTTGGCTCTTGCGTAATTTTGGACATCGGCCGTTTCGAAAAAAGCCTTAATATTTTCTTTTTCACAATAGTCTCTGACAAATTTCTCATCCGCATCCGCTTTTTTTCCGCGAAGCTGATGATTAAAATGCAAAACTGCGATACGATAATCCGCTTTTTCTGAATGCTTACGCAGAATATCCAGAAGGCACATGGAATCCGCTCCGCCGGATACCGCACACAAAATGAAGCTTCCCTGCGTCAGCATCCCGTATTTTTCCGCAAATTCGACAACCGCTATCATCGTATCCTCTCGACCTTTATTCTTCGGAATGCATTCTGTCAACCGCCGTATATGTAGTGTATTCGGGAAGCCACTGCAACTCAATTGTCCCTGTGCTTCCGTGCCGGTTTTTCATCACGATGCACTCCGCGGTATTGTGCTCTTCACTGTCTCTGTTGAAATAATCGTCTCTGTACAGCCCCAGCACGATATCCGCATCCTGTTCAAGCGATCCCGATTCCCGGAGATCGGAAAGGACGGGACGCTTATCTGTCCTCTGCGCACTTGCACGTGACAGTTGACAAAGGCATATCACCGGAACATTGAGCTCCTTTGCCATCAGCTTCATCATGCGAGACATATCGCTGACAGCCTGAAGCCTGCTCTCCGATGCGGCACCCGTAACAGCCGATTGCATCAACTGCAGATAGTCGATAACCACAAGTCCCAGATTGTCAACCCGCCTGCACTGTGCGTTGATGTCCGATACAGACAGCATTGCATTGTCGTCTATCAAAAAGCCCGTACGGCTGAGGACCGCTGCGGCCGCGGCTATTCTGCGCCAGTCCTCCTGATTAAGCCGCCCGGTCATGAGCTTTTTGCTGTCGACAAACGCTTCACTTGATAAAAGTCTTGATACGAGCTGCTCCTTGGACATTTCAAGAGAAAAATAGGCTACGTTTTTACCGGTGTTTTTGGCAACATGCAGCGATATGTTCAGTGCAATGCTGGTTTTCCCGACGCCGGGCCGTGACGCCAAAAGTATCAGATCCGATTTGTTCAGACCCATGATGATATTATCAAGATCCGAGATGCCTGTGGGCAGTCCCGGAATACCGCCGTTTGTTTTCGCAAGCTCACCAAGCCGCTTATAAACATTACCGACCACCACCGAGACAGGCTCGAGGCCGCCTGTGTTTTTACCCTGGCGAAGCGCGTATATTTTCCGTTCCGCCGCTTCCAGCACCTCAGATGATTCTCCGGTACCCTCCGCAACCATCGCGCTGATATCGGAGGCGGCTTCGGCAATTCCCCTCAGCAGCGCCTTATCTTTAATGATTCTCGCATAATGCAGAACATTTGCCGCCGTGGGTGTGATGTTCATCAGTTCAATCAAATAGGTCTGCGAATTTGCTTTGTATATGCCGTTCTGCTTCATTTGGTCAAGCAGCGTGACCGCGTCTATCGGCTGGGAATAGTTAAACATCAAGCAGACGACCTCGAAGATCTCGCGGTTGATGTCAATATAAAAATCCGAGGGCTTCAATACTGCAATCACATCGGAAACGCATCGCGAATCGATCAGGATGGATCCTAAGACCGCCTGTTCACCTTCCACGCTGTGCGGCATTTGCCTGATAAATAAATCATCCATTTGAATTATTCCCACTCCGACTATTTCTGAACACAATTTTCACGCGTTTATTTTTCTTCCACAACTAAAACATTGATGGTGCCGCTTACTTCATGACCAAGCTTGCACTTGACTTCATAGGATCCGAAGGATTTAATCGGCTCGTTTTGTATGATCTTGTTTTTTTCCACCTCAATGTTATACTGCGCCTTTAGCGCCTCGGATATCTCCTTGGACGTAACACTCCCGAAAAGCTTTCCCGAGCTGCCCGCTTTCGCGGCGATTTTAACAACGCAGCTCTGAAGCTTCGATACATACGCCATTGCCTGCTTCTTTTCCCTTTCCGCCTGGGCATCGGCCGCCTTTTCTTTTTGCTTTAATGTATGAAGATTATCGGCCGTGGCCTTGACGGCCAGCTTTCGCGGAAACAGGTAATTCTTGTAATACCCTTCGGACACTTCGGCCAAAGCGCCTTTTTTTCCAAGACTCTTAACATCCTGCTGCAATATGACTTTCATACCGATCCTCCATTCATTCGTCCACGCACATATCTATCGCTTCATAAAGACCGATCATAATTTCTTCGACAGTTTTATCGATAATCGAGGCACCGGCCATGACCGGGTTTCCGCCTCCCCCGAGTTTTTCGAGGATCAGCTGGACGTTTATGCTTCCGTCAGATCTGGCCGAGATATTCATCGCATTATCCTCTTTATAAAGGACAAAGGAGGCTTCTATGCCTGCGATGCTTAAAAGCTCATCGGCGGCCTTTGCTGCGATAACCCTTTCCTGCTGCTCCTCTATGGCTGAAATCGCTATCCTGTCTTTGTAAATTTTCGTGTTTTGTATGATTTTGTATTTCGCCACCGTGCTGGGAAAGTCGCTTTGAAACTGCTTTTTTACCTCTGCGATATCGGCGCCCGCACGCCGGAGCAGCGCCGCCGCTTCAAAGGTCTTGCTGCCTGTTCGCATACCGAAATTACCCGAATCCAGTACAATCCCGGAAAGCAGCGCTTCCGCTTCGACTTTGAGCAAATCATCCGTCTCAATCAGGTATTGGAGCAATTCTGTTACCAATTCGCTTGTTGAGGAGGCATAAGGCTCATGAAAATTCAAGGCTGCATTTGCGATATAGGTTGAGGCTCTTCTGTGATGATCAATGACGGCTATCCGGTTGGCGGACATCAAAAGCGATTCGGATTCGACCTGCTCGGGTCTGTTTGTGTCGATTATTATCAGCAGTGTTTTGCTGTCCGCAAAAAGTATCGCGTCTTGCGGTGAAACGAAAACGCCTTCATACTCCGGCAGATCACTGAGCTTTAAAACCTGCGACATCGCAAGGTTGGTTTTAGGGTTGTGTACAATTCTAACCGTTTTCCCTTTTTTTCTGGCTATGCAGCAGATTCCGGCCGCCGGGCCTATGCAGTCCAGATCCGCATATTTATGACCCATTACGATGATGCCCGACGCGTCCCCTATCAGCTCGCCGAGCGCGCTTGCCATTACCCTGGCCTTCACCTTAGTCCGCTTTTCGACCGTTGCCGCGTGGCCGCCGTAAAATTCAAAGTTGTTTTTATTCTTAACAACGACCTGATCCCCGCCGCGGGACAGGGCCATTTCTATACTCATTTTCGCAAACTGGAAAGCTTCGTCCAACGAGGAAGCGTCCTTGCCGATTCCAATGCTGACCGTAGGCGTAATACCGGACGGGCTGCTGACCTTCCGTATGTTATCCAATAAAGAGAATTTTTCTTCAACATATCCTTTCATATATCTTTCTTCAAAGATATAGACATACCGGTCCCGATCAATTTTAGATACATAACCGTGGGTGTCCGACGTCCATTCATTGATCTTCATATCAAGCGCAGCCAGCAATGAGGATTTAGAGGTGTCGTTGAGGTTCTTAAACAGATCGTCGTAATTATCCAGCATCAAAATCGATACAATGGGTCTTGACGCGCTGTATTCATTTTTCATCAAAATGAATTCGGTCATATCGACCATATACATGATGCCCAGATAATTGGTTATACCTGTTTTTGTGTTCATACGGAGCACATTTCCGTATACCCTGAAACTGCGCCCGGAAATTCGGATGTAGTCCGGGCTCTGATCTTTGCCCTCGGCAAGCCATTTGAGGCTCAGACCCGGCATCATATCGGTAATGGATATCTCAAACAAATGCTCTCTGTCACCGGTCAGATTCAAAAAGCTGTCATTGCTCCAGAGAACCCTGCCGTCCTTCAGGTTGAAAATTACCATCGGCAGGTGCATATTCAACAGCGTATTCTTCGTTTCAGAGTCCAGATTCAGCGTTACGGAATCAATGTACCTGAAAATCTCGCGCTGTCTCCGCTTTCCGGAAATCACGGAATAAGTGTAAATCATGATGACGACAAAAGCCTCGGCTGCCGCCAGGACATAATCGCCGAAAAGCAAAGTCGCTAGGACAAAAATCACAAGGAAGGAAAAGTACAGACGCATCGAAGGTCTCAGCAATCGGATAAGCTTCTTCTTTTTGTTCAACTGACTTCCCATTCCTTCCATTGTTCGAATACGCCGACCATAAGCATCGGTATCCGATGCCCGGCATTGCTGCTTTTATGCCCGGCATTGGTATCTGAGATTTATTATTATAACAAAAGCCTGTCCCAATCACAACCTTGTTTCACAAAAATCGGAATGTATTTTGTCTTTTTGGGTAAGTTAATGGCACGGCAAATACGCGTAAGCGGTGACCGCGCCGATTATATCCGAACATTTTCAAAAACAAAAATAGTGAATAAGGTCTGTTTTCAGGCGTATTGTTCATTGACCAAAAGTGAGCGCGAATATTAAGCTCGCGCAACTATTCGGTAAAATTACTTTTTATGCGCGAAAAAATCGATATGGCCGCCACAGATTGCGGCAGCTGTTTGCAGATGCGAAATAAACTTCCGCTGCCTGAAACATGTACAACGCCTGAACCGTCGATTTTTTCCAGCTATCTTAGCCGTTGCAAGGCGGCGGCATCCGCCGCTTCCGACGGAATGGGGGTTAGCATGAAAGCAATTATCCTGGCGGGTGGTTATGGCACCCGCCTTCATCCCATCAGCCTCGCATTACCTAAGCCTATGGCCGCTCTCATGGATAAACCGCTGCTTGAGCACATTATTTTGCTTCTGAAAAAAAACGGGCTTACCGATATCTGCATGACGCTGCGGTATCTGCCCAAAGTCGTGACCGATTATTTTCAAGACGGCGGCTCCTTTGGGGTTCACATAACCGCACATATTGAAAGCACGCCGCTCGGCACGGCCGGCGGCATAAAAGACTGCAAGGATTTCCTTGCCGGCGACGATTTTCTGGTCATCAGCGGCGACGCGGCCTGCGATATGGATTTGAAAAAACTCATAGATTTCCATGTTCAAAAAGACGCCGATGTGACAATTGCGCTGAGCAAAACCAAAAAACCTCTGGAATACGGTCTGGTCATGACCGGTGATGGGGGAAGAGTTGAGCAGTTTATCGAAAAGCCTTCCCGGGACCGGGTCTATACCGACCATGTCAATACGGGCATTTATGTTTTATCAAACCGTATCCTCGATGAAATACCGGATAACACACCATATGATTTCGCCAGAGACCTTTTTCCGAAGTTGATGATGCAAAAAAGAAAGATCTTCGGGCTTTTGTGTAAAGGCTACTGGTGCGATATCGGAAGCTGTCTGTCATATCTTCGGGCAAATTTTGATGCGCTGTCGGGAAATCTCCGGCTTCAAGTAAATGAAACGGAAAATCATAACAGAATCTGGGCTAAATCCGAATTGAACAAACAGGCAGTATACAAGCCGCCCTGCTATATCGGTGAAGGTGTCAAAATCGGGAACGGGGCCGTTATCGGTCCCTTTGCCGTTATCGGAAGCGGCAGTTCCGTGGGCAAAGGGTCGCTTGTGCGCGGCAGCGTCCTCGACGGCGCGATAATTGACGAAACGTGCAGGTTGTCGGGCAGTATCGTGTGCAAAGGCGCAAGAATCGGCAGCGGCACGCAGCTGATGGAAGGAAGCGTCATCGGAGAAGCGGCTGTACTCGGCACCGGGTGCATGGTACCGGAAGGTGTCCGCATATGGCCGAACAAGCAGGTCCCGGCCGGAACCAAGCTGAAAACCAGCTTGATTAGCGGCATGCCCCGCACCGGCCCGATGTTCGAGGTGCGAGGCATCATCAAAGGCGAGCCGGGCATCGAACTGACACCCGAGCTTTGCCTGTCCATGGGCTCGGCGGTCTCCGGTAAGGACGTCGGGATTGCATTTAGCGGCGGTGACTATGCCCGCATTCTTGCCGAATGCTTTTCCTGCGGTGTATCGTCCTCCGGCGGGCAGGTTTTCCGATTGGACGCGCCAATTGCAGCGACGGCATCTTTTGCTTCCAGACTCTATCGTTTACCACTGACGCTTTTTGCTGAGCAAAGCGGCAAAACAGTCACGCTGCGGTTTTTCAACGAAAAAGGACTGCCCATCAACCGCGAGACGGAACGGAAGTTGGAAAGCGCATCGGTAACGGAGATATTGAGGGCCGATTCGGATGCTGCAGGATCCCTGACGACAATAACCGGCACGGTGCAGGCGCATTGCGCGTCCGCTTCCGCCTGCGCAATGCACCGGGCGGAAGCCGAAAAAAAAGCATGGCAGAAAAAGAGCATCAGGTTTTCCGTTTCCGGCCGATGCCTGCCGGCAAGGCTGCTGCGGTCAGCTCTGACCGGTGCCGGTTTCACCGTTTGCCCGACAGGTTCGGATCTGGCGGCTCTTGAATTATCATCCGACGGGTTTTCATTGACGGTGAAAGACGAAAACGGTATGGTCTGGGACCATGGCAAGCTGCTGACAGCACTTGCGCTTGTAGAGTTTGAGCATGGGGAAGGAAAAACCGTTTTGCCGTATTTTGCACCCGCAGCGGCCGATGTGCTGGCTGCAAAGCTCGGCTGCAGGGTATTAAGGCTTGACCGGGACGGAACGCAGGCCGAAGATGAGCTATTAAAACATCCTTATTCATCCGACGGGCTCTATCTCGCCTTGCGGCTGGCATCTTCCCTGTTTTTTTACAAAAGCAGCTTTTCGGAGCTTATGGCCAGAGTTCCTTCTTTCTTTACCGCAAGAAGAGAAATTAAGTTAAAATATGACAGAGGTCGGTTAATGCGCGAGCTCGCCGGTTATCATGATGAATACTCGGCAGAGCTGGTCTCCGGCTTGAAGATCAAAATCGGAAAAGGCCATGCGCATATATTGCCGAAAGGCGGGAGCCTTTTAAGTATCAAAGCCGAAGGCGCGACCGAGGAGATTGCCGAAGAAATTTGCGTGAAGCTGGAAAAGCAAGTCAAGGATATTCTAAACAGCTGATGCATTTATTCTCCGGTCAAGAACATCCGACGACCGCAAGACAAGTTCAGGTGATAAACAACCCTCCTGCCTAATATCATTAAGGGAGGAGGGTTGTCTTATGAAAGATATTCAGGTATCCGGTAAGCGCGCGCAATGGGGTTCATCTTTCGGGTTCATCATGGCCTCGGTCGGCGCTGCCGTGGGTATGGGCAATATCTGGGGCTTTCCTTATAAACTCGGACAGGGCGGCGGTTTTGTTTTCCTCGCGCTGTATCTGATCATTGTGCTTATAGCCGGCGTCCCCATTTTGCTTGCGGAATTGTCCATCGGCCGCGCTACCGGATTGTCTCCTATTCTCGCGTATAAACGCATACATAAAAAACTCGGTTTTGTCGGTGTTTTCAACCTGCTCGCCTGTTTTCTCGTTTTGTGCTATTACAGCTTTTTCGGCGGTATGCTGTTGCAGTATATGTTTTCAGAGCTTGGTTTTTATACGGATGCGCCTGTTTTGTGGCATCTGGTGTTCATAACGATGACGGCGGTAATCGTTATGGCCGGCGTTGAAAAGGGTATCGAAAAATCAGCTGTCATCATGGTTCCCGCTTTGATTTTGATTCTGGTCTTTATCACCATCGTTACCTGCAGCCTGCCCGGAGCGAAGAGGGCTTTTTCGTTTTTGTTCAAACCCGACTTCAGCAAGCTGAACATCAAAACCCTGTCGATGGCTTTGACGCAGGTCTTCTTTTCTTTGTCTCTCGGCCAGGGGTGCATGATTACATACGGGTCTTATCTCGGCAAAAAAGAAAGCCTGGTCAAAAGTGCTCTGCTCATTCCGCTCTTTGATACGGGGACGGCTGTTCTGGCGGCTATGGCCATCATGCCCGCCGTATTTTCCTACGGCATGTCGCCTGCCACCGGCCCTTCCCTTATGTTCGATATCGTTCCGAAGGTGTTCTCCGGAATGCAGGGCGGACGATTGCTTGCCGTACTGTTTTATTTTTTGGTTTTCCTTGCGGCCATAACTTCTGCCGTTTCGATGCTCGAGACGCTTGTTTCCGCTGTCATTGAAAAGGGGCGAGTAGCGCGCAGAAAAGCTGTCGGTATCATATCTTTTCTGATTGCGCTGTGCGGAATTCCCGTTTGCCTGAGCTTCGGCAAGAACATTTGGAACCTGCCGATGGATTTTTTCGAGCTTTATGAGTTTATCTCCCAATATGTGCTCATGACGGTCTGTTCGCTGATTACCTGCCTTGCGGTCGTGTACATCTGGAAGCCGAAAAAAGCCCTCCCGGCCGCACTTGGTCAAAACAGCGGTGTAGTGGGAAGGCTCTGGTTCTTTTTGCTGAAAACGGTTACACCCGCGCTGCTGCTCTATGTGATCCTCTCTCTTTTCAAATTTGTAAAAGCAGCATAACAATTAAAACTCCGCGGAACCGGTCGTCCTGGGGAACGGGATGACATCCCTGATGTTCGTTACGCCTGTAAGGTACATGATCAGCCGCTCGAATCCGAGCCCGAACCCGGCATGCCGCGTCCCGCCATACCGTCTGAGTTCCAGATACCACCAGTAGGGTTCTTTATCCAGCCCCATCTCCGTCATTCTTTCCAGGAGTATCTCAGTCCGTTCTTCTCTTTGGCTGCCGCCGATGATCTCCCCGATCCCGGGCGCCAGAAGATCCATCGCAGCTACCGTTTTCCCGTCGTCGTTCAGGCGCATATAGAACGCTTTAATCTCCTTCGGGTAATCGGTTACGAAAACGGGTTTTTGGAAATGCTTTTCGGTCAAAAAGCGCTCATGTTCGGTCTGAAGATCGCAGCCCCAGAAAACCGGGTATTGGAAGGCTTCGCCGCATTTCGACAAGATTTCGACGGCTTCGGTATAGGTCACAGCGGCAAACTCGGAATCGACTAGCCCCTGCAGACGAGAAATCAGATCCTTGTCCACAAAGCTGTCCAGAAAGATCAGCTCCGACCGGCATTTTTGCATGACGGTACCGATGACGCTTTTCATCATGTCCTCTGCCAGCTTCATATCGTCCCGCAGATCCGCAAAGGCGATCTCCGGTTCCACCATCCAGAACTCTGCGGCATGCCGCGGCGTATTGGATTTTTCCGCTCTGAATGTAGGTCCGAAGGTATAGACGCCGCCGAAGGCGAGCGCATAACTCTCCGCATTCAGCTGCCCCGACACCGTCAGACTTGCTTCCTTTTCAAAAAAATCGGCGCTGTAATCGATTATACCGTTTTTGTCTCTTGGCAGCTTGTTCAGGTCAAGAGTGGTTACCTTAAACATTTCGCCCGCTCCCTCGCAGTCGCTGGCTGTTATAATCGGCGTATTGACGTAGATAAAACCTCTATCCTGGAAAAAGGTGTGGATTGCGTGCGCCGCGACGGACCGGATGCGGAAAACCGCGGAAAACAGATTCGTCCTCGGCCTCAGATGCGCGACAGTACGCAAAAACTCCACCGAATGCCGTTTTTTCTGCAGCGGATATGCAGGGTCAGAACTCCCTTCCACCGTTATCTCGCTTGCAGCGATTTCAAACGGTTGTTTTGCCTCGGGTGTCAATTTTACGATTCCTTTGACGATCAAGGCGGCTCCGACATTCTGCCTTGCAATCTCCTCAAAATTTATAACAGCAGCCTTATCGAACACGACCTGAACACCCTTGAAACAGCTCCCGTCATTGAGCTCGAGAAAGCCGAATGTCTTCATGTCCCTGACTGTCCTGACCCAACCGCAAACCGTAATTTCTTTTGATGCGTACATTGCCGGTTTATCATAAAGCTTCTCTAATTTTACTGTATTCATCGCATTTATTTCCCCTCTCACAAGACAAACGGATTGTAGCATAAATATATGCCTTAAACAAGCAAAAATCAATTTGACAAGGGATATCCGTTATGCTAATATCGGAGTGAGTTTGTTCTGGCTAACTCCAAGTTGCGTTTTGAAAAGAGATGAGATATGGAAAAGACATTGATGGACCTTTGCCCCGGCGAAAGCGGAACAATCATTCGAGTCGATAATAAGTCGGCTGCGATAAAACGAAGACTTACAGACATGGGCTTGACGCCGGGTACTGCCGTAACCGTAAAAAAGCTGGCTCCTCTGGGTGACCCGTTAGAGCTTAATTTAAGAGATTACAGCTTGTCCCTTCGCAAGGAAGATGCCGCGCGAATAACTGTTTCCGACAAACCCGTCAGCAGAACCTTAAAATCCGGCCGGACAGTCTACCCGTCACCTAACGGAAATGCAAGACTAAGAGCGGCTGAGCAGATGAAGCTCGATCACGAGCATGAAAGGCTGCATCATCCCCGGACAGACGATACAAACGAGCACGACAGGCGGCTTATGAAGATTGCGCTGGTCGGCAATCCGAATTCCGGAAAAACCACGCTTTTCAATGCGCTGACCGGCTCGAACCAGTATGTCGGTAATTGGCCGGGCGTTACGGTAGAAAAAAAGGAGGGCACCGCGTCCATCAACGGAAAACCGGTCATGATAGTGGATCTGCCGGGCATCTACTCTCTCTCACCTTATTCCATGGAGGAGATTGTCTCCAGGGATTTTATCATCAAAGAGAGACCGGATGCGCTGATTAACATTATCGATGCCACGAACATTGAAAGGAATCTCTATCTGACCATTCAGCTTCTGGAGCTTGAACGTCCTATGGTTCTCGCCTTGAATTTTATGGATGAAATCGGGAAAAACGGTAGCAAAATAGATGTGGAGGCGCTGCAAAGCGGGCTTGGTATACCTGTAATTCCGATTACCGCAAAAACGGGCGTCAATCTAAGCACATTGCTTGAGGCCGCGCACGCACAGATGCACGAGGGCTACAATTGCGAGCCTGACGATTTATATGACGATTTTACCCATGAAATACATCATAAAATGGGAGAGCTTCTGCATGATAGCGCCTATGAAGCCGGTATACCCGCCCATTGGGCTTCCATCAAGCTTCTGGAGGGTGACAGTCTTGTTGAGTCGGTGCTGAAGCTCGATGAGGATGTAAAGGCCGCCATCCGCAAGATCATCTCCAAATACGAATCCACCAGCACTTTGGGTGACCGGGAAACGCTGATTGCCGACAGCCGCTACCGCTTCATCGAGAAGCTGGTAAGCTCAGCGGTTAAAAAAGCATACCGGGAAAAGCCCGAAACCAGAAGCGATAGAATTGACAAAATACTAACGCATAAAATCCTGGCGCTGCCGATTTTCCTTATCGCAATGCTGATCATCTTTTTGATCACCTTCGGGCCGGTCGGTTCATTTTTGTCGGATTCGGTTGCGTTATTCATAGATAAAGTCCTGACGCCGCAAATAGAGTCGCTGCTTTTGCGCATTGATGCTGCGCCCTTCATTATCAGCCTTGTGTGTGATGGTATTATTGCCGGTGTGGGCGGTGTTTTAACCTTTCTTCCGCAGATAACCTTATTGTTCTTTTTCCTGTCCATACTGGAAGACAGCGGTTACATGGCGCGCGGATCCTTCATCATGGACAGGCTCCTTCGGAATTTCGGCCTGTCCGGAAAATCGTTCATCCCGATGCTGATGGGCTTTGGCTGCACCGTACCGGCGGTCATGGGCGCCCGCACGATGGAAAACGACAAGGACAGAAGGCTTACGATCATGCTCGTACCGTTTATGAGCTGTTCCGCAAAGCTGCCTGTCTACGGCCTGATAGCATCGGCCTTTTTCGGAAGCTATGCCGGTATCGTCGTATTCTCTCTTTATGTCATAGGTATGCTGGCAGCCATTTTTACCGGCATTATCCTCAGTAAAACCGTCTTCAGGGGTGAACCTGCCGCTTTTGTGATGGAGCTTCCGCCCTATCGCATGCCTTCGCTCAATAACAGTATTACGCACATATGGGAAAGAATCAGGGGCTTTCTGGTCAGGGCCGGAACCGTCATTTTTGTGATGAGCGTGGTGCTATGGCTTCTCCAGAGCTTCGATACCGCGCTGCGCCTGACCGACGATTCCTCGAAGAGCATTCTGGCTGCCATCGGAGCTGCGATCGCACCCGTTTTTACCCTCAATGGTTTTGGTACCTGGCAGGCCGCAGTCGCTTTGCTGACCGGTCTTATCGCAAAGGAATCGGTAGTCGCTTCTCTGAGCCTGTTCTTCGGCTTTTCGATATCGGCCGGAAGCTCTGTGGTGGCAACGGCGCTTTCCGGCAGCTTCACCGCGCTCTCCGCTTTCTCCTTCCTTGTTTTTGTTTTGCTGTATGTACCCTGTGTGGCCGCCGTTTCGACGATATACAAGGAAATGAACAGCCTGAAATGGACCACTGTATCGGTTGCCTGGCAATTGGGTTCGGCTTATGTTGTCTCAGCACTTGTTTTCCAGCTGGGAAGGCTGGCCGGCTTCGGCTGATCGGCGAAGGTATTTGGGAAAACTGTGAAAAACGTCTCACACGGCGCAGTTTCAGAGTAATATATGTGATGATTGCTTTATTAGAAAAATCCGTTATCATTCAGACGGAGGTCTTCAGAATGGATGATTACATATTTCAGCCCGCAGGTTGTGACGATATTCCGGAAATCGTAAACCTTTATAACAGCCTGGTCGGAACGCCGGGATGCACCTGGAATTTTGACTATCCGAGCAAAGAAACGGCGGAATCGGATTTATCCAGCCATTCGTTATATGTTCTGAAAAAGGACGGCAAAATAGTCGCCGCTGCATCTGTCGGCGAGTTCAATGAACTTGGGCATCTGTCCTGGACGCCTGAAAATCCCTGTGAACTTGCAAGGATAGGCGTTTTTCGGGCAATGCACAATCAAGGCATAGGGACGATTATTCTTCAGCATATCATAAAAACAGCGATGGAAAAGGGATTCGACGGCATCAGAATGCTTGTCAGCAAAACAAATCCCGCAGCCCTTGCTTTATATGAGAAAAACGGCTTTGCAAGATGCGGCGAGACGTATATGTTTGATATTGATTTTTATTGCTATGAAATGAAGTTTAATGATAGATCCCGAAACAAAGATAGCTGACGCTGTGCTAAGACAGCAAATCTTTTCTCATCCTGATAATTTCCGTCATCCTGCCGCGGTCCTGAACCTTTGTCTTATTATCAGCTTTAAATCCGCATTTCGCATAAAAACTTATCGCATTTTTGTTTTCGGAAAACACCCATATGTTTAAAAACCTTTTTCCAATTCCCGTACTGTGTCAAAAGCAGACATGATAGCTTTCGTACCTATGCCCTGCCTTAAATAATACGGGTGAAGATAGATACAATGCAGTTCGTAATGGTTTTCGTCCAGATCAACGTCCTGCGGTAAATCTATCCTCATGATACCCACGATTTTATTGTCTTTTTTATTACAAATGTGTTTTCGTTTTTAACCGTTATGACACGTTTATATAGTTCCGGACGAGCGGCATTTTTCATGCGGATATAGTCTGCCGGTAAAATATCCTTGTATGCGGCCTCCCATGAACGCATATGTACATCCGCCATATCCGTCGCGTCCGAAGGAACTGCAAGCCGTATTGTTGTATTCATTGTTTCGCCTCTCTGTCCCGCAGACATAACGATCCATAGCTTCATGCCGCCCGATATACGCCCGGCTTCGTTATTTGAAGATTATATCAGATTTTTCCGGTATATAGTGATTTCCTGTTATTTAGCCTGTTATGATTAAGCATTCCCGCCCTTTCCTCTTGAAATGGGCGGGAATGCTTAATGTGTGTAAATCAGTCATTAATAATCCAGTAGCCTATTTTGTATTTATTCTGTTGGTTTCTCTTCTTCCTCTTCCGGGACCGGCTCTTCATCGGTCATGCTTATGGTCTCTTCGGGTTCTACCTCTTCCGCTTCCTTGATGACGGTTATTTCGATTTCAACGTCGGCTTCCCCGGCTTCACGCGCGCTTTCGGCCTTGATTTCGTCGATTCTGACCTGCATTTCTTTTATTCTCGCGTTTAACTCGTCGATTTTGCCTACCGTTTCCTTCAAGGGTTCCTGCGGATCGCAGCCGTAGTTTTCATAATAAAGCTTACCCAGCTTCATAAGCATTTTTCTGCGCGAATCCTTTTCAGCAATAATTTCGGCTTTCAGTTTTGCGATTTTCGCAATGCGTTTTGTTTTCTCTGCCGCCAGTTTGGCAAACTGTATGGACTTTCCGGCGATCATTTCCGCTGTTTCGGCGGTCTGTTGTTTGAACTCTTCAAAATTCGCCATAAAATGAATCACTCCTTTCGCTTTCTCATTCCTTATTAGCGACTCTATCCGTGTTATGTTAAAAGCCGAATTCTCATATTATCTGATTGTTTTATCAGAACTGTTTAATGATACCTGACGAATAATCAGCTATCATTACCAATCAGTTTTTACTATTCCCGCATCCAATAAAAATATCCGATACGAACAGTATAGCATTATATTCCATGTAATTCAAGGAAAAGGCGCTGTTTCCTATTGATTCATTGGCTATCCGTTCCTATTTCTTCGTCATGGAATACAACAATGGTCGGTTCGACAACCGGCGTGTCCTCTGAATCTTCCTCGGTATCGCCGTCTATATGCAAATTGCTGTTTTTCAGGGCTTCCAGAGCATCGATAAGCATACTGTCTTCCGATTCTTCCTCAACGAGATTTAGTGTGGACTCGGATTGATTTTCCAAATCAACAGCCTTGTCCCTGTTTAGCCATAATTCTTCCGGTTCATGGTGCTTTGACAATCTGTTATAGAATATAATCCCAATGGATGCAAACAGGCAGACCAAAGCGACGAGCTGGGACACCCGAAGGGTGCCGATCATCAGACTGTCTGTGCGCAGCCCTTCGATATACAACCGGCCAAGTCCATACCATCCCAAGTACAAAATGAAAATTTCGCCGTCAAATTTTCGTTTCTTCGTATAAGCATGAAGCAAAATAAACCCGAGTATATTCCAGAGACTTTCGTAAAGAAATGTCGGGTGATAATAAAATGTTCCATACGCATTGGTCAGGCCCATCTTCCATGGTACGTCCGTTTTTATACCGAAGGCTTCACGGTTTACGAAATTCCCCCATCTTCCGACCGCCTGTCCGATCATTAAGCCCAGAGCGCCGACATCGGCTACCGGTCCGAGTTTAATCTTCTTTCTTTTTGAAAAGATAAAAGCACCGATAAGACCGCCGATGATTCCGCCGTAAATCGCAAGGCCGCCTTCCCAGACCTTGATGATACGCAGGAAGTTTTGCCATAGGTTCCCGCTGAAATCCCAGTCGCTGAAAGCGACATAGTATAGCCTCAGTCCGACAAATGCAAGCGGTACGGTATACAGCAAAAGATCGATGATATTGTCTTCCGTCAGGCCGAAGTGTTTCGATCTTTTCATGACATATAAAACGGCAAGCAAAAAACCGACGGCGATGATAATGCCGTACCAGTGAAAGCTCCATCCGAAAATTGTAAAACTGGAACTAAAATCAAAGGTGATATCCCCCAGAATGGGAAATGATATCGAAGCTTCGCTCATATCAGGCATAACATCACTGACCTTTCATGTTTTGGATTTGACAATAGAGAGTGCCATGCGCTCGGATTTGAATGCGGATTCGATAAAAGCCTGAATATCCTCAACGGAAATGCTCTCAAGCAACTCAAGCCCGTTAAATGGGGAATAACCCCTGAAATGTCCCTCAGCCAAAGCATAGCAGGAATTGTCCATAGAATCAAGACTTCTCAAAAAACCGCCGATCGAAGCTTTCTTCAGGCTGTTAAACAATGAAATATCCACGCCGAACCGGCTTATTCTTTCCGCTTCGTTTATGATTTCATCTTTGACCTTTTCCGGGTTTTTGCTCTCTCCGCCGGCTGTCGCAAAAACACCGCCGGGAAAGTCCGAAAGACCGGAATAAAAGCGGTTGTTGATCAGGCCTTCGCTGTAAAGGCGTGCATATAGCGGAGATGAGGGGCCCATTAACAGCATACAGGCCAGTTCACCCATCAGCATACGGAAATAATGCCGATCACCGTCCGCTATCGGCTCAAGCTTTGAACCCAGCATGAACAGGGGCGCTGAAACCGACATTTGCGCTTCGATTATGCTTTTAACGGGCAGCATACTTTCTTCGGCGCCGTAATCCCTTTGCGCAATTTCACCGGGGCTCTCCGGCAGGACGGCCCTTGCGATTTCACATACCTTTTCCGGATTCAGATCACCTGTCGCACATAAGACCATATTAACCGGATGATAAAAAACCTTATGGCAATGGTAAAGCGTTTCCGGCGTAATCTCAGCAATGCTTTCAACCGTACCCGCAATCGAATCTTTGATCGGATTGTTGGCGTAGAGTGCCTTCATCAGGTTCTGGTAAACCACGCGCGAGGGACTGTCCTCCCCCATCTTGATTTCCTGTGCAATGATACCCTGTTCCTTGTCGACGCTTTCTTTCGTAAAGTACGGAACCGAGACAAAGCTCAGCAGCACATTCAGGTTATCCTCGAAATTCTCCGTGCACTCGAAATGATATGCCGTTATACCGGAGCTGGTAAAGGCATTCGGCGAAGCGCCGTTTGAAGACAAAAGCGCCAGCGCGTTCCCGCCCTCGGTATCAAACATTTTATGCTCCAGAAAATGCGCGACACCTGCCGGCGTATCGATCCAATTGCCGTCAAGGGCGAACCTTCTGTCGCAGCCGCCGTAGTTTACCGCAAAAAAAGCATAACTTTTACTGAAACCCTTTTTGGGGACAACGATACAACATAGCCCGTTTTCAAGGGTTTCGCTGTATACGGTCTCGCCGATTTTTCCGTACTCAATCCGCTTCATTTCATCGCCTCCTCCTGATTGCCTTTCAGGAAATATACCGTGTCAAGGCATACGCTTTTGGCAACGGCAACCGCATCCTCGATAGAAATCCTCTCCACAAACGCCGCAAATTCTTCAAGCCCGAAATCCAGCCCTTCCACAGCCTGGCCCAAATAAAAACTGTCCAGCGCCATGGCCGAATCCATCGAAGCCTTGAGTGTGGTAATAACGTATTTTTTTGCCCCTTCCAACTCCTGCCCGGTAATGTCGCCGCTGCGAATGGCGGAAAGCTGGGCTAATATCTCATCTAGCGCTTCTTGATATTTATCAAATTCGATACCCGAGGAAACAAGCATCACGCCCTTGTGCTTTTCAATAGATGAGCTTGCAAAATAACACAGCGACAGCTTTTCCCGCACATTTAAAAAGAGCTTTGAGGTCACGCTCCCGCCGAAAATCGCATTGAAAACCGTGATGGCCGCATAATCGGGCGTATACATGGTTTCACCCAGCCGAAAGCCGAGCGCGAGCTTACCCTGCGTAACGTCCAGGCTCTCGGTATGGTATTTTACCTCTCCGCAGTCAAGTCTGATCTGCGTTCCGATACCGGCATCCGCTTCCCCGCGCGGAAGGATGCTGAATGCGTGTAAAACCGCGGTCTCTACGCGGCTGAAGTCCGCGGTGCCGCAGTAAAACATCTGGATTTCCGAATTTTCCAGAATCTTTTTGTAATGCTTTGTCAGCATGATCGGCGTGATTTTCTCGGTGGCTGCAACCGTTCCGAGCCTGTCCACACCAAATGCCTCCTCCGCGCACATGATTTCTTTGAGCCTTACCAAAGAGTACGTTCTTTTGTCGTTGAGCGAGGATCGAATCTGATCACATAGATTTTCCTTTTCCGAATTGACATAATCGGCTTGCAGCAGACCGCCTCTGGTCACGGGTGCAAGCAGAATCTCACCCGTCAAACCGATCACGCGCTCCAGCAGATCGTTCTCGCCGGGCAGATACTTATCATCGGCAAAAGTGGTTATAAACCCCGAGCATTGAATTTCACCTTTCGTTCTGACAACCGGTTCAATGGTCGTGCCGTACAGCTCGTTGAGCGCCGCGGCAAGGCTTTCCATATCCGGGTATTTCGCACAGCCCCTTCGAAGCACGCTTGGAATAAGCGCGTTTTTCGACGCGTCCTTAGCACTCAGCTGGTTGAGCAGATTTACGCTGAAATACCCTGTTTTGAATTTATCGGTTGTGACGCAGGTGAGTTCCACATTGGGCATAATCGTCTTGCGAACGGCATTTTTCACTTCTTCCGTGCTCCCTTCACGATCAGGCTGTACCTGTTAATTATCTGTCCCTGAACATGATTCGCTTGCTGTGCGTTTTACAATGTCTTCCTTAAAATTCGCTATCATTATACCATTGCTCACTGATTATCACAAGATTTTTCCGCCATTTCCATTTCCGATGAAAATAATCGGGCTTTCACCGCCATGTTTATGGCTCCGGGCCGCTTTTTTGAGATATATCCGCAAGAAGCTTATCTTCATCGGTTTTTTTGCTTACTTCATTTATTTTTTTGCTCCCGATCAAGATTCTGTTTTTGCCTCCTCTGGTACAACTGATATACAGTTTGTCTTTTGCGGTCCCGATTACCGCATCAAAGCCTTTCCAATCCTTCGGCAGCCGGGGAGTCAGCGTAATTTCACCATTTTGCTTTCGCAAGCCGAGCAGTTCCTCCGTCACCGCTCTGTAAAACCAGGCGGCAGCTCCCGTGTACCAGCTCCAGCCGCCTCTTCCGATATGCTGGGGATTGGTATAAACATCGGCGGTCAGAACGTAAGGCTCGGTCTTATATACCTTCTGATCGTGATTTTCCGGTATAAGCACGCGAAGGATTTCCCACCCTTCGGTTATAAGGCCCGCTTTCAGACAAGCCAAAGCCAGCCAGATTGCGGCATGGGTATATTGCCCGCCGTTTTCCCGGACACCGGGCAGGTAGCCTGCAATATATCCCGGATTCGAATCCGCCAGATTGAACGCGGGCGTAAACAGTTTGACTATACCGTTATTTCGGTCAAACAGGTGTTTAAGCGAGCTGTGAAGCGACTTCATTGCCTTTTCATCGCTTCCGAATCCGCTGATGACGGAAAAGCTCTGTGCGATGGAATCAATTTTGCACTCCGTGCTTTTCTCGCTGCCCAGCGGCAGTCCATTATCGAAAAAGCCGCGCAAATACCAGCTGCCGTCCCAGGCATGGTCGGCGGCTGCGCCAAGCGATTCGGCGCGGCTTTTGTACCGCGAGGCAATGGTATTCTCTCCCATGATCCGGCATATGCGGGCAAACCGCTTGAGTATCATGGCGGCAAACCAGGTGAGCCATACGCTTTCGCCTCTTCCCTCTGCTCCCACCTTGCTGAAACCGTCGTTCCAGTCTCCGCTTCCGATGAACAGCAGTTCGTTTAGCCCGGTACCGCGCATAAGCACCATTTCAAGCGCCTTTACGCAATGCAGGAACACGCTTTCCGGCTCATTTGCCTTTTCCGCTGTTTCATATCTGTCGCTCTCCCCGTCCTTGAGCGGGTTGGAACGAAGATAATCCGCCTTTTTGTGCAAAATCATGCTGTCGCCCGTTTTTTCAACGTATTCAATGACAGCATAAGGCAGCCACAGCAGGTCGTCGCTGCATCTGGTTCTGACGCCTTTATCCGGATTCCCATACAGGCCCCGGTGCCACCAATGCTGAACATCTCCTTCTTCATACTGATGCTCGCAGGCCATCAGTATCTGTTCCTTCACAAGCTCCGGAGCAGTATATATCAGAGCGCAGACATCCTGCAGCTGATCCCGAAACCCATATGCCCCGCCGCTCTGGTAAATGGATGTTCTGCCCATCACCCGGCAGGCCAGAACCTGATACAGCGCCCAGCCGTTCATATACCTGTTGAGCTGTTCGGAAGGCGTTGTGATTACTGTGGTCTGCACAAGCGCTTTCCAGTACTGTTTCGTTTCTTCCAGCGCCTTTTTTGCCGCATCGGGTTCTATCAGCTTTCGCAGCTCGTCTATATGATCGATTCCGCAGACCAGCACGACCGTGTCTTCGGCTTCATAAACGCACCCGATACAGGGGTCGAGTCCCGCTCCGACTTTTCTGTCGGGTTTTCCGAGAAACCAGGAGGTTTTGTCGCAGGTAAAGGTCTCGGGAATGGCGCTGCACAGAAGGGTAAACGGATCGCCCGAAACAGCCCGTCCCATATTCCAGCTGAAAAAGCAGTCGTCCTTGAGCTCTATAAACACAGAGCCAGCTTCGTCCGGTTCCGATCCCAGGATCAATTCGGTGAAATATCTGATCTTGTCATTATTGCTTTTGTTCTTCATTTCTATCAGGATCACACGCGCGTCGGTTTTCGGATGGACAAACGCCGTCATTACAACTTCTGTGCGTTCAATCTGCTTCACCCAGGAAGCGTAGCCAAACCCATAAGTCACCTTGCACGGATACCCGTCGGAAGCCGAAAACAAAGAAATGCTTTTCCCGTTTCTGTAAAGCTCTATGCTTTCCGGTCCGGTATCGGCCAGCGGATCGTTTCGCCATGCATTTATCCTGTATTCACGCGCATTTTTATACCACATGTTCCCCGTTCCGGCGTCCGAACACAGCCAGCCGAAATTTCCGTTTGTCAGTATATGGCTCCAGGTGATGGGGTTAAGCGAGCCTCCTGATTCAAAGACAAAGCTCTTATCGTCTGAATATCGGTATTCGGGTGTCTCGTCCTCAATGGCCTTACCGCGGATAAAGAACCTGTTTTTTGGCATAAGCTGCGTATCTCGCGGTGCCTTTGGAAAATCGTCTTTCACGTTCAGCAATAGATCGGACATCGACAGAACGCCCGAGATGTCCGCGGCGCTCCCGTCGATCAAATGAATCCCGGCTGATGTATTCACGTAGCTTTCCCGGCCCATCCTTCGTATCGCATCGCTGAGCAGCGTTCTGACGGGCTGACGGTAGCTTCCGCCGTCGTTTATAATAAAGACGAGATCATACTTAAAGCCGTTTTGTGTGATGAAAGCATGTTCTTTAATCAGTTTAATCGTTTTTTCCGCTTCTTCTTCATTTTCAACTTCGACAGACAGGACCGGAAAATCACCGGAAATCCCGTAACGCCATAACCCGGGCTTTCCCTGACAGCCTTTTTCGATATACTGTGCCAGTTTCTCCCTCTCTCCGGTGTAAAACACCAGACTGCTCAGCCTGCTCAGCGCATCGTCAACTTCGGCGGGCGACATATCGAGGTTTTTGGCTTTGCTGTCCAGATGGGACAGACCCTTGGTTTTGCGCAGCGCAAGTATCCGCTGCGCGCCGTCTGCAGCCGTTTCCTCGTCATCGGATACGGCCAGTGCGAAATGGATTCTTTTGCTCTCACCTGCTCTGAGTATGAGCTTAATTTTTGCATAAAGGCAGGGATCAAGGACCGCTCCGAGGCTGCCCGAGGGCTCCCCGGCAGATGCGTGAGCGATGGCGCGTATACCGCCTCTGCCGAGAGCTTTTTCTCTTGAGGTCTCAAACCCCACTTTCTTTGAACAGGAAAAGCACAAGACAGCGCTCTTTTCATCCGCACCGTGCCGCCTTTTTATAATGATCCCGTTTTCGTTGAGTGATGTTTCAACCGACAGCCTGGAGAAGGCCGGATGCGACATATAATCTCTTTGGGTCGCCAAAACCGGCTCAAAATAGCAGATCAATTCAATTTTCCGCGTTTCTTCGGCATGGTTTTTCACGGTGACATCTCTGTGCTCGCCGATCTCCCCTTGCGGGACATAGACCTCCATGCACGATTCGATATCCTTGTGTTTCATATAGATTCGCCCGTGCCCGCCGGTGAACTCGCAGCGGAAGGCGGAATCCTTATCGTATTCGGGAGCCGGCAGCAATGAGATGAACTCCGTGCCGGTCCGCAAGTAGAAATGAATCCCGTTCTGGCCGGCAAATCGATCGCTGTCAAACCGCGTAATTGAAGTGTTGTCCCATGTGGAGCGTGTTGAACCCAGCTCGGTCATAAGGACAGTATAGGCTCCGTTTGAAAGCAGTGTGCAGGCGGGGTTTAAAATATCCGTTCCGTTGAGGTTCTTTTTCCATATCTCCATCGGCATGCGGTCCGGTTTATCCGGTACATCGGCGCCTTGTCTTGTCGCAATGACATGCCCGACCGGTCCCTTCTCCTGAAGCAGTCCCGCGTGTCCGGACATGGCCGGATCCCGCATAAACCGTTTTTGCATGATGTTTTTGTTCAGTGCGTTGTCGAGGGCCACGAGGCTCATACCGATATGGTGAACCATAAAACACTTTACGATCTCGTATTTTTTTGAATCCAGTCTGGAAGGCGTAAAGTCAACGGCCTCGTAAAAACCGTACCTGCCTTCCATGTTCAGATTTTTCAGCCGTTTCAGGTTTTTTACAGCGCCGTTCAGGTCATAGGGCAGCGTAAGAAACGTTGAGTAGGGCGATACGACCGTTTCTCTTTCCATCCCCCGCTTCAAAGCCAGACTTTGAACCCCATGCGCTTTATATTTGTAGTTGAGTGCCGTATCAAAGGCATAAAAGGAGCTTTCGGAAATGCCCCAGGGGCTGCACTTTTTCTTTTGCGCATACAGGCAGAGTTTCAGGCTTTCATGGATCAGCGAATTCTTGTAGCAGGGCATCAGCAGATTCGGCATGAAGTATTCAAACATTGTTCCTGTCCATGAAGCGAGGCCGCAGCGTCCGTCTATACGGGCGAGGACCCTGCCGAGCTTCTGCCAGTGCTTTTTCTCAACCTCGCCTCTGGCAATGGCAATATAGCTGGACTGTCTGGCTTCGCTGGACATCAGGTCATACCAACCCATGGTCGGCGCGTTTTCCGTCGCGTCATACCCGATATAAAAGAGCTTTCGCACATTGTCATAAAGCGGCTTGAAGCTCATCTCATCAATCAGCCTCTTCAGCCTTACGGTAAGCTCGTATTCGCCGAGCTCCTTTAAGCCCTCAATCAAAGCAATGACGCAGCCTATCAGATTGCCGCTGTCCACCGTGGATATATATCTGGGCTCCAGCGGTTTAAGGCTTTTGGTATCATACCAGTTGTAAAGATGCCCTTTCCATTTCGGCAGCCGTTCCAGCGTATCGAGAATACCGGACAAGATTCCGAGCATTCTTTCTTTTGAACACAAATGCAGATCGAAGGCCGCCAGCGCAGACAGCATAGCCAGACCGATATTTGTCGGTGATGTGCGTTCAGCGGTACCAATTGCAGGTTCTTCCTGCCAGTTGTCCGGTGGGAGATAGCTTCGTCTTTGCGTCAGCATCTTGTCGAAATATTTCCAGCTGTCATGTGCGCAGCGAACAAGAAACGTTCTTTTATCCTCAGATATGCTTAACTCGTCATTTATTTCACGGCTTTGCACATACGCGCAAAGCGGAGACAGCAGCCATAAGATTCCGACGGCAACGGCATAGGCATACGGAGAAAAAACCATGACGAGAATACCCGCTGTTACGGAGAAAAACATGCGTTTATAATGGTAAATTATGCTGCCGCCGGTTCTTTTATCCGCTTCTTCCGCCGTTACCCATTGCAGCAGGTTCCGATTGGATATCAGCATCCGGAATAAGGCGGTGAGGATTGCGCAGAGAGACACGAAAGCGGCATAAGGTAAAAACAAAAATTGGAGAAATGTCTGCATAAGTGCGCCGCTGATACCGGAAATTACGCCGGATCTGTATTTCGGCTTGAGCGCATTGCCCGGCCTGATGATCGAATCGGCATAACCGATCAGAAGCTTTGAGGACAAAGCCAGAAGCGCAGAGAGTAATAGGACAGTAAGCGCTTTTCCGATAAACATGGTAAGAACAATGGGGACAAAAAGGCCCAAAGGTGTCAGGCTGCGCCTGAGGTTATCAAATATCTTCCACTTATTCACGGAATTCAGCGGGTTTTTTTCGACCTTGTTGTTCGTTGTTTTAACTTTTCTAAACAGCCAGGGGGAAACCTGCCAGTCTCCGCGAATCCAGCGGTGCATTCTTTCATAATAGGATAACAGCTTATAAGGAAACCCGTCGGTGAATTCAATATCGCCCATAAACCCCGAGCGAAGGTAAGCGCCTTCCAGCAAATCATGTGAAAGGATTTTGTTTTCCGGCAGCCTGCCGCTCAGGCATTCAAAATATGCGTCAACCGACAGTATTCCTTTACCGGTAAACGAGCCTTCATCAAATAAATCCTGATATACGTCGCCTGCGTTAACGACATACGGATCGGTTCCGCCCTGGCCGCCGAATATCCGGGAAAAATCGCTTTTGTTGGCAGCTTCAAGATCCAGCGCTATTCTGGGCTGGATAATACCGTGGCCTTCAACCACAATTTTTCGTTTACTGTCCACGGCCGGCGTATTTAAAGGGTGAAGCATGGCGCCTGCGAGCTCGCGTGCCGTATCCACGCCGGGTCTGGTATCGCTGTCGAGCAAAATGATATATTTTACCCCGCTGAGCATTTGAGAAGAGCCGGCTCTCAGGATTATTCCGCTTTTATCTCCCTTTATCCCGCATACCAGTTCCAGAATCGCGCCTCTTTTTCTTTCCCAGGCCATATACATTCTGTCACGCGGGTTGTAGCTTCTCTTTCTGGTTATCAGATAAAAGCCTTCGCCGTATTTTTTGTTCAGCGCTTCCACTTTTTCCTGAGCCGCCATAATAAAGCTTTCATCGCTCGCCTCAGTCTCGGTACCGGACTCCTTCAGGTCGGCAAGAAGACCAAACAGAAGCTCCTTTCCGGCCGATCTGTTTGAAAGTCTATATTCCTCAAGAAGCTTTGCATACCTTTCCCCGCTTTGCACAGAGGTCAATAAGCAGGAAATGACACAAAGCGTTCTCCCTTCTTCCGGTATACCGTTTCTCAGTTCCAGCCTGGGCAGTTTTCGCGGCCTTACCAGCTTCAGAACACAAAAATCCGCGGTATTCCTGACGATTTCGAAAACAGGCAGAAATAGAAGAAAGGCGTATCCGAACCCGCCCAGAACATAACCTAAAAACAAACTGATAAAAAGCGAGGACAAAACGATCCAACCGATAAACGCAGCGGCAGAGTGCCCGGACGGTTTTGTTCCCAGAGGCTCTTCATAGATATAATGACCGACGTGCGCCTTTTTCCCCTCACTATTTTCCGATAGCTTTAATATCGCCGAAGCGGCATCGTTTTCACTGATTCCTTTAGTTCGTGCAAGCCGCGCGAGATCCCGCCTGTACATGGCTCTGCTTTCCTGCTCCATTTGTATATAGACACCGGCCGGATCCTTTATCAATGTACGCTCTACCCTGCTGACATCCTCAAGTGTTAACGAGACATCCAGAGAGGAAAGCAGCCTTAAGGATGAAAACACCGTGGCTACCTTTAGCGTCATCTCTTCATGACGCGCTTTTGCTTCGGAGGCTCTTTGCAAAAACTCGCAGGATATGCACTGACCGCCATTTTTCAGCTTTTCTACCATTTCTTCCGCACAGAAAGGATTTGTCTCATCGCTTTTCATCTTGCAGTCAAGCATAAAGGCAATGTCCTTGGCTGTTTCATTGAGCAAGGAAACCAGCGCAAGCTTAATCATCGGGACAAACAAAGAAAGCTCCTTCTCAGTTAAAACCAGAGCGTTTTGAAAGTGATCCAAAAAGCATTTGAGCCTTTCTTCCGTTATTTCACCTTTTCCGGAACGCACCAGAGAAAAGGCGGCTTCATAGATGATTGGATGCGCTTTCCCGTATGCTTTCGGAAGCATTTTTGCACGTTTCAAATCGGCAATAACGCCCTTGGCTTCCCTTTCCGCTATATACCTGTTGTCGACGAGCCACTCCACTTCTGTCGGAATCTTAATGGCCGATCTCATATATCTCTCGGCATAAAAACATATTCCTTTCAGTTGATCAAGAATCCGTGACAGCTCCCTTTTCGAGCGCGCAGCATTGATTTCGCCGCCGGGAACAATAGCCTTTGCCACATTCTCCGCATATTTCGGCAGTCTGTCACCATCAATGTAAGTAATCATATTTCCGTCAGTCATTTATATCATCCATTCCGCCGCAGCGCTCAGGCCGCAGCTGTGTTACCCGCTTTTTCTTGTCTATTCAAACAGCGCAATGTGTATATTTTTATAATTGCGGTACATTTTTATTCAGTTACCGTTTTATCCCGCCTTTTATTCTTCCGCCAGTTCAATTTGCAAACCCGAATGCTTTCGGCTCAAACACACTATACCGCGATCAGGACAAGTAATATTGCTTTACAATAATACTAAAATGTGCAGATAAATTTCTTGACAATTGTCTTAAAATGAATTACACTATCCATCGTAAGGCGTTATCGCTTTACATTTATCGGTCATATGTGCACGCTGAGGCGGTGCGCTTTGCCGCCGGGAGCTTTTGCACAGCAATGAGGTTATGGAGGTGAAGTTGTGAATAAAACTGTTCGAATGACGATGCTTTTTGATTTTTTCGGTAATCTTCTGACCGAGAAACAACGTGAGTATTTTGACCTTTATTACAACGAAAATCTCTCCCTGTCCGAAATTGCCGAAAACGACGGGATCAGCAGGCAGGGCGTCCGGGATATCATTATCCGGGCTGAGGCAATTTTAGAGTCGACTGAGGCGAAAACAGGCATAATGCGGCGTTATTCCGAGATCCAAAATGATATCAAGATTATTGAAGGCTATGTAAAGGAAATCGCACATCTCAATCAGTCCAGATTCAAAAACGGTCAGCTGCTGACGCTCTGCAACGACATTTATGAGCGGCTTCAGTTTTTGAAAAATTAACTACGGGAGGCAGATATGGCATTTGAAAGTTTAGCCGAGAAGCTTTCCGCTACCTTCAAACGTCTGAGAAGCAAAGGAAGGCTGACCGAATCAGATGTCAGGGACTCGATGCGCGACGTGCGTCTGGCACTTCTTGAGGCCGATGTCAGCTATAAAGTCGTAAAGGACTTCATTGCCAGGGTCACCGAAAGAGCAACCGGCAAAGATGTATTGGAAAGCCTGACGCCGGCTCAAATGGTCATAAAGATCGTGAACGAAGAGCTGACGGCGACAATGGGCAGTGAAAACGCAAAGCTGAACAATGCTTCAAAACCTCCGACTGTTGTCATGCTTGTCGGACTCCAGGGCGCAGGCAAAACTACTAACGGCGCCAAGCTCGCGGCGCTTTTAAAGAGAAGCGGTAAACGCCCTTTGCTTGTCGCCTGCGACATATACCGGCCTGCCGCGATCAAGCAGCTGGAAACCGTAGGCGCGCAGGTAGATGTCCCTGTCTTTCAAATGGGTACGGTCAATCCTGTCGATATCGCCAAATCCTCGATTGAGCATGCAAGGAAGCACGGCAATGATCCGGTCATTTTGGATACGGCCGGCCGCCTTCATATCGATGAAACGCTGATGGATGAATTGAAAAGAATCAAAGCAGCCGTCAGCCCCGATGAGGTTATGCTGGTTGTGGATGCGATGACAGGACAAGACGCTGTTAACGCGGCGAAGGCCTTTGACGATGCGCTGGGTATCGACGGTATTTTCCTGACAAAGCTCGACGGGGATGCAAGAGGCGGAGCCGCGCTGTCAGTCAGAGCGGTAACGGGAAAACCCATTAAATTTGCCGGAATCGGAGAAAAGCTTGACGGCATAGAGCTTTTTCATCCGGAAAGAATGGCATCGAGAATTCTGGGTATGGGCGATATCCTGACCTTGATTGAAAAAGCGGAACAAAGTTTTGACGAAAAAAAAGCGGTAGAGCTGACAAACAAGCTGATGAGCAACAAGTTCACATTATCAGACTTTTATGAGCAGCTCCTTTCGCTGAAATCCATGGGCTCCATCAACGACATTGCGGGCATGCTGCCCGGTGTGGACGCAAAAGCGCTGAAAGGCGCCGCTGTAGACGAGAAAGCGCTCACACGCACAGAAGCGATCATACAATCGATGACGGTGCGGGAACGCGAAAACCCGTCCATCCTCAACAGCAGCCGAAAAAAAAGAATTGCGGCCGGCAGCGGTACGCAGGTGGTGGACATCAACAGACTGTTAAAGCAGTTTGATATGATGCAGACAATGGCAAAGCAATTCGGCGGGAAAGCCGGACGGAAACTCATGAAAAGTAAAAAGCGCGGATTATTTGGTTTATAACAGCAATTGTTTATACATTATCAATAGGTGAATATTTTTACGGAGGTGTACCTTTAATGGTCAAAATCAGACTTCGCAGAATGGGTGCAAAGAAAAAACCTTTTTACAGGATCGTTGTTGCCGATTCTCATTTCCCCAGGGACGGCAGATTTATTGAAGAAATCGGGACGTATAATCCTTTGGCGGAACCCTCGGAAATCAAAGTTGACGGTCAGCGCGCACTCGATTGGATCAAAAACGGAGCCCAACCCACGGACACAGTCAAAGCCCTGCTGAAAAAAGCCGGCGTTCTATGAAAAACAACTAAACCTGCTTAGTTGCCTGTAAAATGTTCTGCATCGGCAGGCATTTCAGGCATTGACGGTAAGGTCTGGTGAACATGGCCGCCGATTTTCCGGGCGCGTTCATTTTTCACCGCCTTTTGCGGCCGCATACGGCGGAATTGGGAGGTTTGCATGAAAGAACTATTGCTTTACATTGCCAAAAACCTTGTGGATAATCCGGACGATGTATCGGTTACCGAGCGGGAAGACGGTACGGAGATTGTGCTGGAACTTCGTGTAGCTTCGGGTGATATGGGCAAGGTGATCGGCAGACAAGGAAGAATTGCCAAAGAGATCCGAACGCTGGTCAAATCTCTTGCTCAGCGAAACGGGAAACGGGTTTCGGTTGATATCGTCGACTGAAAACGCATCGCAGCATAAGGGGTTGCCACAAAACGCATGCTGTGCGTTTCGCGGCAACCCCATTGTGTCCGGGCTAAACTCTTGTTTTCCGGGTAAGCGATACCAAAGCCGCACAATGGCATGCTTTCATTCAGATATCCGGCAGCGACCCCGGAAGGAGGATTTCCTTTGAGCCAAAAACAGTATTTGGAAACCGGAAAGATTATAAACACACATGGGTTAAAAGGCGAACTGAAAGTCGAGCCCTGGAGTGACTCGCCGGAATTCCTTTTGCAGTTTAAAAATATCTATATTGACGAAACCCTGCATCATGTTTTATCTGCCCGCGTCCACGGGCGCATGGTCATCATGCGGCTGAGCGGCGTTTCGAGCGTGGCAGATGCGATACCCTATAAGAATAAGCTTATTTACTTTGACCGTGACGACGCTGTGCTGAAAGAAGGTTCCTTTTTTATACAAGACATCCTCGGTCTCTCCGTAATTGATGAAAACGGTACTCAGCTCGGTACGCTGACGGAGGTATTGTTTTTACCGGCGAATGATGTTTATGTCGTTAAGGGGGAACAAGAGCACCTGATCCCGGCTGTTCCGGAGCATGTAAAAAATGTGGATATTGAAGCCGGAACCATTGTCGTTTCTCTGATAGAGGGAATGTAGTTATTTTTGCGGCAAAAGCGGCGGTATGGGGGTTAGTGAATTGTTGAGAATCGATATCATGACCTTGTTTCCCGATGTTGTGGGCGACATGCTGAGTGAAAGCATTTTAGGCAGAGGCCAGGAACGCGGCTTTATCCGTATCGAATGCCACCAGATCAGGGATTATACCACCAACAAGCAAATGCAGGTGGATGATTATCCGTATGGCGGCGGCATGGGTATGGTCATGCAGGCACAGCCGCTGCACGCGTGCTGGCGTAAACTATGCAGCGATGCGGACAAACGTATTCATACGATTTTGATGACGCCACAGGGCAAGGTCTTTTGCCAGAATGACGCGAAACGCCTAAGCGGGCTTGACCGGTTTATTTTGGTCTGCGGTCATTATGAAGGTGTGGACGAGCGCTTTATTGAAGAATGCGTGGATGAAGAATTATCCATTGGTGATTTTGTGCTGACCGGCGGCGAAATCCCTGCCATGGCGGTTGCGGACGCGGTTTGCAGGCTTATACCCGGGGTGCTGAAAGACGAGAGCTGCTTTACCGAAGAAAGTCACTGGAACAACCTTCTTGAGCATCCGCATTATACCAGGCCCGAAACATGGGAAGGTAGAACAGTACCGGATGTCCTATTATCCGGTCACCATGCGAATATTAAAAAATGGCGAAGGCGCGAGTCGCTTCGCCGGACCCTGCTGCGCCGGCCCGAGCTTTTGCAAAAAGCCGAGCTTGACCAAAATGACCGGAAACTGCTCGATGAAATCAAACATGAAGAGTTTTTGGTATAAGACAGGGATTTAGTAAAAGCCGTGGCTCTTCAGCATCACGGCTTTTTATTTTTCAGTTTGATACAAATCAATCTATTTTAGAGGCCGCGGGCCGGAGCGCCCACATGGCCATAATACGGTTCTGAAATTTAAACAAAGAACGCATTACGTATTGATTTATGATTTCTTTTTTCTCTCCTGCCAATCCGCCTCGTCCTTTATTTCATGCCGAAGGCCGTCGATAGCCGCTTCCCTTCTTTCGTTTTTATCAATGAGATCCTTTCTCATTTTATCATCCGAGGTATTGTTCAGCATTTCTTCGGTTCGGCGGATATTTTGCATTGTCGAGTCAATGTTTCTTTGGATTTTATCAACATTATCCCTGCGGTCGTCCGGGTTTCTTTTCATTTTGCATCTCCTTTTTTAACGAATATTGATATTATGCTATTTTTCAAATTAATCTATTCTCCGTTAACATTTTGGAAAAGTATAATAGAGGCCGTGGGCACAATAACCCACAGCAATACTGTTCATCATTTTAATACATGAACAGTATTACCGAAGAATGGCCTTATTCGTGTCCGGGCGGTGAAGGATATAATCCGACAGGGGACGGATCTTATCGGGATCCGTCCCCTGTATCGTTTTCTTGTTTTAATCCAAGGCTTTGACATCTATCTTGTCGTCGTTTGCGGTAACCGAAATATACCGGACCGGAGATGCATAATTGGCAATAATGACCTGGGTGATCGCATCCTCCACTTCTTTTTGAATCAGCCTTCTTAAGTTTCTCGCACCGTAGGTAAGGGAATAGGATTTCTTCGTCAGGTATTCAAGAAGCTTTTTGTCATATGACAGCATCATATTCTTTTCGGCCATACTGTTTTTGAGTTCCTTCATCATGATCGCTGCGATACCGACGAAATTCTCCTCACTCAGCTTGTTGAAATAGACAATCTCGTCAACCCGGTTGAGAAATTCCGGCCGGAAGTGCACGTGCAGCTCGGCTTCCACCATCGCGCGCGCCTGGTCGCTCAGCTGGCCCAGGCGCCGGATGCCCTCCAGGATCTGTCTCTTATACACATCT
>LSQX01305979.1_pt2 | contig 48282 bp, 45 predicted proteins | sample 654561 | NCBI WGS metagenome assembly LSQX01 (sample SAMN04489861, study PRJNA283612) | anaerobic digester metagenome | isolation source: 4 biogas reactors fed with cattle manure at either 37C or 55C with and... | place: Denmark: Kongens Lyngby | collected 2014
AAGACCCCGTCCGTCCGTATGCCCCCGTGAAGGGGATCGTGTATGACCCTGTCCTTACCTGTCATTGCCGTCCTTCCTTACGACCCTGACCTTCTCCATCCTCGTCCCCGACTGCACCAGGACGGAAACGCCCTCGTTTATGTCATGATGTGACGTATTCGTCTCGGACGCCAGATCCCTGATCATCTCCCGCGCTCCCTCCGGACCTCCGGCTCTGCGGGAGAAACCGGACGTGTCGAATATTATCATGTATCCTTTCGCGACGCTCTCCTTCATCCTGAGGATATCGTCCTTCGAACGAACCTCTGCCACCCTGACCATGACGGACGGGGCCTCCGGTGCCGCGTCTATATCATTGAGGTCCACGAACACATGGGACCTGTCATCCTTTCCGGCGGCATTCTTCTTCATGGTGCCTTTCCTCATCATTCACCGGTCTTCCACAGCCTGTCGCCTACGCTATGGATCGTCCTGACCGCTTTGCCCTTCTCTTTGGAGGACAGCCCCCCGGCGTCCCTCAGGGCCACACCGACTGCCAACGGGGCCTTGTTCCTGATATCCCTGACCCATACCATGTCCCCTTCCGAGATCTCCGGGTCCGCTTCGACTATGCCCGGGCCCATGACGTCGGCCCCGTTCGTCACGTACTGCACTGCGCCCATATCGACTGTCACGAATCTCTTGGGGGGCTTGTACTCGAGGAGCCCGCGTATGGTGAGGAACGGCTTATCCCCGTAGATGAGGCCCACTATCTCCCCTTTGGCGAAGATCACATCGAAATCCGTGCTCTCTGCGAGGTCAACCGCATCGTCCACGGAGAACACTTCCGTCCCCAATACAGACTCCAGGGCCTCCTTCAGGGACCTGGCGTCCTTCTCTCTCATCCTCTTCCTCTTCCTGATCCTGATATCGGCCATCATCCCGAGTGATGCTGTACGGATATTCAATATTGGCGATGCTCATTATCAGTATGATTTATATTCTAATCAATGAGATGTACATCCGATGACGAAACTCCTCCATAAATCGGCCTCCATTGCGGTGACGCTGATATCGTTGTCTTTGATCGTATTAGTGGTCTTATCCGTCTTACCCTTGGTCAAGGGCGACATGGGCCTTGAAAAGGTTACGCCTTTTGACATGAACATAGATGAGGATTCGGGGATGGCCGTCATCACAGGCAGCTACAAGATCACGTCCGGCCTGCCTTTTGACATAACGGACATAAACGCCGGCGTGAGCATTGATGACGGCAACGGAGGGGGACTCGAGATATTCAAGAAGGGGCCGCTGACCGTAACAGGCAACGGTGAATACGTACTGGACGTTCATTCGGAGGTATTCATCCCCTCTGTGCTGATCGCAGCCTTAGCGGCCAATTTCGGCTCGGAGGATGATGGTCTGTACCTGCCTCTGACCATTGAGGTGAGCGGATCCTATCTTGATAGGCTGATCAGCCTGAAGGTATCAGCGAACATGAACATAGTCATATCCGACGTTGAGATACCCCCGTTCTCAGTAGAGGTCCTGAATGCGGCCGGTGACGTAACCGACTCTCCGAATGAGGCTGCCAAGATAACTGTCCAAGTCGAGGAGATCCCCGGCGGGGATCTTATGGATGATATGCCCGACAATGCCGTAATCAGGGTCCCCATAGGGGATGATGGGAAGGAGGTCGTCATAACCTTCAGCAAGACCGGCCCGGACGGGGACGGCAATTACGAAATCTCGCTCACAGTCGAGTCCTCTGACGGAACCCTCATGGACGCTCTTGATTACCTGATCGGGGAGGGTGAGGCTGTGGAGATAGACCTGGATGGCTATGCGACAGTACTGGATCCCGAGAGCGTTGCGCTCCTGGCTGAATCCCTCAAGGCTGCGCTGGAGGCTCTGACATCATGACCAGCGAGTTCAGATTGAGATACAGCAGCCCCGGCGGCGCATTCCTGAGCCTGGCCCTTGTCCTGTTCTCATTCATACTCCTGCCTCTCAGCTTATTCGCATTGCTGAACGGAGTGGCGGGGAACATGGGCACCGAAGGTCTCTTCGATATGTCCCCGGAACAGATACAGATGATTCTGGACGAGATCTGGGAGTACATTCGGAGGCTCATCAGATACTCCATACCTCTGCTGCTCATCGCCATACCTCTCGGACTGTACAGGCCCGGGAGCTATGCCAGGATCCCTTTCAAATTCCTCTTCGCGATCTACTCCGTGATCATAATCATCGGATTCACTGACGGAGGCATAATAGAGCTCGCCCTGTCGGATATGCCCATCGAACTTGGTGAGATTCCCCTGGACGATATTGCCATAACACTTGATATAACCGTGTTCATTTACATCACCATCCTCATCGGTACCGCCGGAGCGTTCCTTGCATTCACGGAATTCGCATCCAACAGGAAGGATTTCGTTGAGAAGAGGATCGAGATCGACGAGAAGAGATCCGGGAACGAACCCGCAGCAGAACCCGAAGCGTGACAGTGATAAGATGGGAATAAACATAGCAGTTTGTGAACTGGAGGCTGAAAGGGCCTCCTGCAGAGTATTGAAAACGGATATCCGGAAGGCTCTGCTCAAGGATGTGACAGGATTCGAGCAGTATGCGGAGTACAACACGGTGGTCTCCCTGGATGATGCGAGGAAGGCCTTCCCCGACTGGGAATCATTCACCAAGAGGAACAGGATCGCCGACAGCGCGGATGCCGTCTACATGGAGAACATGAAGAATGCAGGGGACACGGAGATCCTGAAAGGGTACTCCGAGGACGTGCCCACCGGCTGGGTCGATCTTGGGAGTATGCCCGCTGATCTCGCTGAGAAGGCCCGTAGCTCGGCTGATGAGCTCCTCAGCGGATGGGATATGATCGGATTCGACGAGATGAAGGAAGCCTGCGCCAACTGCCCCCTGTCCTGGGACAAGGGAAGGGGCTGCATAGGGGCCTTCGGCCCTGACGACAGCCTTCTGCCCGGGATCGCGGAGAAGCACGGATGCGGGATCATCGCATCGGTGCCCGTATCGGTCTCCGAGGGCAGGAGATTCACCTCAGGGGATGCGGCCGCCCTTTTGGAGGAGGTCGAGAAACTGGAGAAGGCCCTGCCGGGGGAGGGTAAGATGATGGTGCGCAGGTACAGCGGACCCCTCGAGAGGATGAGGGCCGTCGCGAAGGTTTCCCTGGAAGAAGACTGCGGATTCTTCTTCTTCTGACCGCAAAAAAACTCCTTAGAAACCGTTTATCTTTGTTTTTCTACGAAATTCATATACAACCGAATAATTTCTACGAATATCGTAAAGTTTCTGCGTTTGCGCATGATTAATATAGGGGTAATTGATACAAGACCGCTGGGGAAGTTTAACGGCCCCTTAAAGACGGAGAGAAAATTATGGTCAGCGAGAACGCGGACGGAACGTACTCCCCATCTGACGAGTACAGGAAGAGGACTCACATCGACAGTTACGCCAAGTACGAGGAGATGTACAAGAGGTCCATCGAGAAGCCGGAGGAATTCTGGGCCGAACAGGCTGATAATCTGGACTGGTACTCTAAGGATTGGAAGAAGGTCTTTGACTGGAACAAGAAGGAATGCACTTTCACCTGGTTCAAGGGCGGGAAGCTGAACGCATCCTACAACTGCTTGGACAGGCACGTCGAGAACGGTCTGAAGAACACCGCAGCCATCATATTCGAGGCTGATGAACCTGGTAACGAGAAGATCTACACATACGGTCTGCTGCTGAGCGAAGTGGAGAAGTTCGCCAACGTTCTCAAGAGCAAGGGCGTCAGAAAGGGGGACAGGGTTGCAGTCTACCTGCCTATGATCCCTGAGCTGGCGATAACGATGCTGGCATGTGCCAGGATCGGCGCTGTGCATTCGGTAGTCTTCTCCGCATTCAGCACGGATTCCCTTTTCAACAGGGTCAAGGACAGTGAGGCGAAGGTCCTGGTCACCGCCGACGGCAGCTACCGCGGCGGTAAGGCCCATGACCTGAAGGGCAAGGTCAATGAGATGCTGGAGCGCGATACCTCAGTCGAGAGCGTCATTGTCGTGAACCGCACGGGCAAGGACGTCGTCATGGAAGAGGGCCGCGATTCCTGGTGGGACGATGAGATGTCCAGGGCCGGTCTCAAGTGCCCCTGCGAGGAGATGGATGCAGAGGATCCCTTCTTCCTGTTGTACACGTCAGGTTCCACGGGGAAGCCGAAGGGCGTTCTCCATACAGTGGGCGGATACATGCTCGGCGTCAACATGACGTTCAAGTACGCTTTCGACTACCGGCCCGGCGATACGCACTGGTGCACCGCGGACATAGGATGGATCACGGGGCACTCCTACATCCTGTACGGGCCCCTTTCCAACGGTGCCACCTCCATCATGTTCGAGGGTGTCCCTAACTATCCGGACTACGGAAGATTCTGGGAGATCGTCGAGAAGTGGAGGGTCAACATATTCTACACCGCACCAACCGCCATCAGGATGATGAGGAAGAGCGGGGACGATTGGATCCTCAAGCACGACCTGTCATCGCTGAAGGTCCTGGGGTCCGTCGGGGAACCCATAGATCCCAGTGTCTGGAAGTGGTACTACAGCACAGTCGGCGGGGAGAGGTGCCCCATAGTCGACACCTATTGGCAGACCGAGACGGGAAGCCACATAATACTGCCCCTGCCCGGCGCATGGGATCAGAAGCCGGGAGCGGCCATGAAGCCTTTCTTCGGCGTCGAGCCTGCCGTCATCAATGAGGACAGGACCCCCACTGCCGTGGGACAGGACGGCAGGCTGTGCATCAAGAAGCCCTGGCCTTCCTGTGCCAGGACCCTGTGGAATGACCACGAGAAGTACAAGGACACCTACTGGAACCCGTACCCGGGATACTACTTCTCCGGCGACGGTGCGAAGCAGGACAAGGACGGGGATATCTGGATCACAGGCCGTGTCGACGACGTCATAAGCGTTGCGGGCCACCGTCTGGGCGCAGCAGAGATCGAAGCGGCTCTGATAGCGCATCCCGCGGTCTCAGAGGCCGCAGTGGTCCCCATACCCGACGAGATGAAGGGTGAGGCGATCTACGGATTCGTCACTCTCAAGAAGGGATTCGAGGACACTGAAGAGCTTAGAAGCGCACTCGTAAAGCAGGTCAGGAATGAGGTGGGCCCGATAGCCACACCTCAGGCGATCCAGATCGCTGAGGAGCTTCCCAAGACAAGGAGCGGGAAGATCGTCAGGCGCATGCTCAGGAAGATCGCCTCCGGAAGCGACTTCAGCAACATGGACTCGTCCACTCTCGTTGACCCGGGCGTCCTCAACGACCTGGTCAAGGGCAGAAGATGAAACAGCGGGCCTAGCCCGCTTCTTTAATATTTCCCTCTTCTTTAACAAGATCGAAGGACACTTTGTAGACGTCGTCCTCCAATTTCGCCGACACGTCCAATCCCGTACGGTAGAAGAGGTTGAGCATACCGACATTGGTGGAAAGCACATCAGCCGTGAACGTCTTGATGTTCCGTGATTTGCCGACACGGACCAGAAGGTTGACCATGTAGGAGCCGATGCCCTTGCCCTGCCAATCATCCCTGACGGCGAAGGAGACCTCGGCACTGCTGTTCTTCGGATCGCGCTCGTACTCGCACACGGCGATCAGCTCCGTCTTGGGACCATAGTTGATGAACACGCCGAATGCCATGGACAGATCATAATCTATGTTCACCTGGCTCATGCGCTCCTCTCTTGGCTGCAGAACGCGCGTGGTCATGAACCTCTGCCGCAGCGTCTTTGATGAGAATGAATAGAACAGATCCCTTACGAGATCCTCGTCGGTGGGCTTCAGAGGACGGACCGTGGCCATCTGACCGTCGAAGACCGCCGTCTGCTCCAATTCCCGCGGATACGGCAGACCGCGGTAGGACCGTCTGCTCTGGTCCTCCGGCAGGTATCCGAGGGCCACCGCCTGGTCAAGGAGCTTCTCCCTGAAGGAGGGATGGGCAACGTTGATCAGTTCCAGGGACCTCTTGGCAAGGGTCTTGCCTCTGAGGTGGGCTATGCCGTACTCCGTGACGAGATAATGGATGTCCTCCCTCATGGCGCCCACTCCTGCGCCGCGGGGGACCACGCTGACTATCCTGGATGTCTGACCGTCGCTGGTGGTGGAGGGCATGACTATCACCGTCCTCCCTCTGGCACTCAGCGCTCCTCTTATGAAATCGGGCATACCGCCGGGATTGGATACGGACTCCATGCCCGTCCTGTCCGACAGCACCTGACCGGTGAGATCGATGACGGATGCCGTATTGATCGCCACCATCTTGTTATTCTTGGCTATCACCGTTATGTCATTCGTGTAATCTGAAGGATGGAACTCGATCGACGGGTTGTTGTCAACGAATTCCATGAGCTCCGCGGACCCGATGACGAAGGATGTGACTATCTTCCGCGGATGTATCGTTTTCTTGCTGCCGTTGATGACGCCCGCCTTCACCAGGTCCATCACACCGTCGGAGAACATCTCCGTGTGGACTCCCAGGTTCTTCTTGTCCTTGAACTCGGACAGTATCGCATCAGGCAGCATCCCCGTCCCGATCTGGATCGTCGCTCCGTCATGTACCAGCTTGGCGGCGTTCTTCGCTATGGACCTTATCGTCTCCGGGTCGATGCCCTCGTCATCGAGAGCATGATCCACCGGATAATCCACCTCTATAAGCTGATCTATCTGGGACGTATGGATGAATGAGTCGCCCAATGTCCTGGGCATCTGCCTGTTGACCTCCGCGATGACAACGTCGGCGGACTCGACCGCTGATTTCGTTGTATCGACGGACGTTCCCAGGGAACAGAATCCGTGCAGATCCGGCGGTGAGACCTGGATGATCGCCACGTCAAGCTTGATCCTTCCCGTGCGGAACATGTAAGGCAGCTCTGATGTGTAGATCGGAGTATAATCGGAGTGACCGTTCATCACCCCTCTCTCCACCTCCGAATCCATGTAGAATGAGTTGATCCTGAATTTCTTCATCACGTCAGGTTCGAAGAACGGGGAAGGCATGAAGGTGAACGGGGTGCATATCCTGTTGTCGTGGAATGACCTTTTCTTCAGCAGGTGCTCTACGATCACTCTCGGTCTGCTGCACCCTCCGCTTATGTATATTGTAGTGCCAGGCTTCACCAGGTCCAGTGCTTTACGGGGAGTTGAAACCTTCTCCTCGTACTCATCCCTCCAATATGCCATGCTATCCCTCTTCGATTGAACGGCAAAGAAGTTTATAATACCGATTATGGACCCCGGGTCGTCTCAATGGCCCATACCATATCCCTGGCTAATGACCTGAGGGCCTCACATCCCCTCTTGTCCTTCTCGAAGTCCCCGGGACCTTTGCCGGGCAGGACCGTCAGCGGGGAGGATCCGCAGACCATCATGCGGTTACGGAGCATCCACGTCACCAATTCGTTATATGCTGCCGTTCCGCCGTCATGATCCTGCACGACGACTGCTCCGCCTATCTTACGTGCCAGAGGCAGGCCGCTGAACATGGATGTGTATCCCACTCTCTCCAAAAGGATCTTCAGCTGAGCACTGCAGGATCCGAAATATGACGGGGACCCGAAGATGATGCCGTCAGCCTCCAGCATCATGCCCATGAACTCATTCAGCCTGTCATCCTCTATGATGCACCTGCCGTCACCGCGTATCTCACAACTGTTGCAGTTGTTGCAGGGGCTCATGTCATCCCCGTAGACGTGCACATGCTCAGTCTCGGCACCCTCCTTCTCCAGCTCATCGAGTACAACATTGAGGGCTCCCCCTGTATTGCCGAGAAGACGGGGACTTCCGTTGAAGGCCACGATTTTCATGCGCCCCCATTGTGAGATGCCGTTATTAATTCAGCGGTCCCGGTGAACAGGTTCACTATCGTTAAGAAATGGTTATATCCTATCATGCGCTGACTGACCGTTATGCATATGTTAGAAATCAGGGATCTCCACGTGGAGGCCGGCGGCAGGGAAATCCTGAAAGGGGTGAACCTGACCATCGACGAAGGGGAGACCGTCACCCTCTTCGGACCTAACGGGTCCGGGAAGTCCACCCTCATGGCCGCCATAATGGGCTATGCATACTGCAAGGTAACCAAGGGGAGCATATTCTACGAAGGCGTGGACATAACCAATATGCCTGTGGACGAACGCGCCAAGATGGGGATCGGCATGATGATGCAGAGGCCCCCCAACGTGGTCGGGGTGAAACTGGGTGACCTCCTGCAGACCATCTCCCGCAATAATGGGGATGTACTGAAGCATGCCGGTGATTTCAAAATGAATAACCACCTCGACAGGGACCTGAACGTGGGATTCTCCGGCGGCGAGATAAAGAGATCCGAGGTACTGCAGCTGACGGCGCAGAACCCCAAGCTCGTGCTGCTCGATGAGCCGGAATCCGGTGTCGACCTCGAGAGCATAGAGCTGATAGGCGACAAGATACATGATCTGCTCTACAACACCGAATTATGCGAGATGGGCAGAGCGAAGGCCAACAGATGCGTGTCCGCCTTGGTGATAACGCACACCGGGCAGATACTCGACTACATAGGGGCCGACAAAGGCTACATAATAAACGACGGCCGCATACGCTGTTCCGGCCGCCCGACGGACCTGCTCAAGGAAATAAGGGAAAAGGGCTACAAGGAGTGCATATCATGCAGAATGGTGAAGCTTCCATAAAGAAGGCCCTCGATAAGAAGGCCGAGTACGGGCCTGACATCGACCTCAGCAGATACAGCATGATCCGGGAACAGAAGATCATCGAGAATCTCGAGGAGGCTCCCGAGGATGTCAAGAAGCGCATGGAATCCGTCGGCATAACATCGTCCAAGGAGACGGAGCGCGACGGGTCCATAATGTTCATAGACAACAGGATCAGCCATTGCAGCAACAAAGCCCCGGACGGCGTGGAGATCATGTCCCTGAAGAAGGCTATGGCTAAGTACGACTGGCTCAAGGACCTGAGTTGGAAATTGGTGAGCCCTGACAAGGACAAGTACACTGCAAGGACATACGAAGAGGATGCCGACGGCACCTTCGTATGGGTCAAGGCCGGCTATCATGTGAAGCATCCGATACAGGCATGCATGATGCTCGGAACCGATAAGGGGATGCAGACCCTGCACAACATATTCGTAATCGATGAAGGAGCGCATGCGGAGATGATATCCGGATGTGCCACAGGCTCCCATGCCGATGACGGGGTGCACATCGGGGTCTCGGAGATATACATCAGAGAGGGCGCATACTTCTCCTATTCTATGATACATAACTGGGGCCCGAAGACCTCTGTCCGTCCCAGGACGGGGATTCAGATGGACAGGGACTCCAAGATGATCAACAACTATGTCATATTGAACCCGGTAGCAACGGTGCAGTCTGCACCTACTGCCTGGCTCAACGGGGAGGGCGCAAGCTGTCAGTTCAATACCATATGCCTGGCACATCCCGGAGCAGATATAGACAGCGGCGGGACCGTTATCCTGAACGCACCGAGGACGGGAGCGGAGATAGTCTCGAGGAGCATAACCAAAGGCGGCAAGATGATGGCCCGCGGGCACCTCATCGGCAACTCCCCCGGCGTGAAGGCGCATCTCGAATGCAAAAGCATAGTCCTGGAGGACGGGGGCCAGACCCTGGCCGTTCCGAAACTGGATACATTCTATGCGGATGTGGACATGACCCACGAGGCCGCTGTCGGCAAGATATCCCAGGATCAGATCGAATATCTGATGTCCAGAGGATTATCCGAGGACGAGGCCGTCGGCATGATAATAAGGGGATTCCTGGTCGGAGGCATAAAAGGCCTGCCCCAGGAACTGACCGATGAGATCAACGCCGCGATAGAGCAGTCGGATCTCGGTCACTGATCCGCCTCAGGCGGATCGACCCTCTGCCCCATGGCCCGCCTGTCCACGGCATGCAGGACGTTGCCGTCATCATCCCGGAATGAGGCGTACACTCCGATGGGCCCTTTCAGAGGATGTCTCAGGAACACCACGCCCTCGTCCACGAGCCTCCTGTGGAGATCATAAGGATTATCGACCCCCAGCATGATCCCCGTATCGATGCCGACATCCTGGCTCTTCTTCAGGACCATGTAGAATCCGTTGCGTCCCACTACGGCCGTGTCCCCGTCATCCGAGATGATGTCCATTTTCAGTATCTCCGTATAGAACCGTGACGAGCGCTTCGTATCCTTCACCGGGATCATCGCCCCCGCCAGATTCTCCGGCAGACCTTCCATTGTGTATTCGAAGAAACCTCCGCAAGGATCTCCCAAAGGCATGCTTTCCGAATCCGGGTACCATGTTAAACAGATTCCGCTTCCCGTTCACACCGATAAAACCTATTAACAACAAGTCATAACGGGGCTGAAGGTGTCTGATTTGGCTAAACCTATGATCAGTGAAGACGGATTCAAGCTCCAGGCGAGCCTTGACAGGATAAAGCATGTTGTAATCGTACTCAGCGGCAAAGGCGGAGTTGGGAAGAGCACCGTCTCTGCCAATCTCGCAACCTCAATGTCCATGAGAGGATATCAGGTAGGATTGTTGGATGTGGATATAACCGGCCCCAACATCCCCAAGATGTTCGGCCTGGAGGGCGAGGGTCTCGATGTTCAGAATGAGAAGCTCATACCTGTCCCGGTTCCTCCTTCCATGAAGATAATGTCCATGGCATTCCTCCTGCAGTCCGAGGATACCCCGGTCCTTTGGAGAGGCCCTGTGAAGATGACCGCCATCAGGCAGTTCATAGAGGATGTTGAATGGGGAGACCTCGATTACCTTGTCATAGATATGCCGCCCGGCACAGGTGATGAGGCGCTGTCCATAATCCAGCTGATCCCGAAAGCGGACGGCATGGTCATAGTTACCACGCCTCAGGAGCTGTCCCTCCTGGACGCGCGCAAGACCGTGTCATTCTCAGCCCAGTCAGGCATACCCATAATAGGGCTCGTGGAGAATATGAGCGGTTTCGCATGCCCTCATTGCGGCAAGGTGACCGACATCTTCAAATCCGGAGGCGGAGAGGCTGCGGCCAAGGAGCTGAATATGCAGTTCCTGGGCAAAGTGCCCATAGAGGCGGGAGTCGGGCTCTCGGGGGACAAGGGTCTGCCCATTGTTATCGATGACCAGGACTCTGTGTCTGCCAAGGCCTTCGAGAGCATCGCCGACAAGATAATCAAGACCGTGGAGAAGAAATGAAGATCGGCGTATTGGCCGAAGGAGACGACCTGTCGTCCCTGGTGGCCGAGGATTTCGGACATGCGGAATACTTCCTGATAGTGGATTACGACACGTACGACTACACTGTTGTGAAGAACGAGTTCGCCGACTCAGTGGGCGCCGGGATGAAGGTTGCGGATGCCATAATCGGCCTGGGCGTCGATGCCGTGATAACAGGCGGGATCGGGTCCCACGGGTATGATAAGCTCAAGAATGCCGGCATCAGGATATCCTTTGATGAGGACGGGACCGTGGAAGAGGTACTGGATATATTCAAGAGAAGAGAGGAGCAGCGCAGGAAGTTCGAGTGATCATACTCCTTTCCTGTCGCCCCATATGATCTTGTGCAGTTGCGGCAGGACCCTTACGCGCAGACGCCTTCCCAGCACTTCTTCCGCCAAAGGCTCCAGGTCCATGCCCCCCAAGGGAGAGAATATGCACTCGCACCCGGGGGAATGCTCCTCCATCACTGAGATGGCATGATTCATATCGACATAATCCTCGATTATGAACTTCAGCTGGTCCTTCTCCCTCAGCAGACTGATGTTATCGAACAGCATCCGATCATGCATCCCGGAGCTGGGACATTTGATATCCATGCTTATCACGATATTATCCGATGACGGGACCGATGAGAGGTCCAGGGACCCGTTGGTCTCCAGGACCACTTTCTTGCCTTCATCCGCCAAAGCCCTCAGAAGCTCGGGGCAGTCCTTCTGCAGCATGGGCTCCCCGCCGGTCACGCAGATGTGCTCCTCTCCCTTAGTCCATTCCAGCACCTCCTGCACGCTGTGCTCGCTGCCACCTTCCATTGCGTAAGCGGTATCGCACCATGCGCACCGGAGATTGCAGCCGGACGTCCTTATGAACATGGTGGGGAACCCTATGGTCTTGCCCTCACCCTGTATGGATCTGAACACCTCGCATATCTTCATGGGATCACTCGTACTCTATCTCGTCCCGATAGCCGGCTTCCCTGAATCCTTTCAGGCGCAATATGCAGGAATCACACCTGCCGCACGCCTTCTTCCCGCCCTCATAGCATGACCACGTCAGACTGAGCGGAGCTCCGAGGGTTTTGCCGAGCCTCACTATGTCCGCCTTGGACATATTCAGTATCGGCGTTTCTATCCTTATAGAGCGGCCTTCCGTGCCTGCTTTGGTACCCACTTCAAGCATCCTTCTGAATGCCTCGAAGAACTCGGGCCTGCAGTCCGGGTATCCTGAATAATCCACTACGTTGGCGCCTATGTATATCCTGTCAGCATCTATGGATTCACAGAGGCCTGCGGCTACAGACATCATGATGATGTTCCTTGCTGGCACATATGTGTCCGGTATGTCAGAGCCGATCTTCTCCCTGTTCTCCGGGACTCTTGTTCCCTTATCGGTGAGTGCGGACCGGAACATGCTCAGGTCTATATCCACCACAACATGCCTCACCCCGTAATGTCCGGCAACAGCCTCAGCGGAATCCAATTCCCTTGAATGCCTCTGACCGTACCTGAAACTCAGGGCCACAACCTCGCATCCGTCATCCAGGGCCTTGGCCAGCACTGTGGTGGAATCCAGTCCTCCGGACAGGAGAACGACCGCTTTCACAGGTCTTTCGTGTACCATGCCGTCTGCCCCCTCTCCTCATCCAGGCCGATGGCGACCCTCTTCACGTTGGACGGGAAGCGCACTTCCGCGATCAGTCTGTCCACGAGCATCCGGGACATCTCCTCCGCCGTTGTCACAGTAACATCGAGCATCCTGACGTCCTCTTCAGGGAAAACATATCTCTTACCGCAGGTCGTGACCCCGACACTGCCTTCGGAGGACTCTATGCTAACGTCTGCGGATCCGGCCGGCAGCAGTATCATATGATCCATCTCGGATGCGAATTTCCGGAGCTCCTTCTTGAGGATCACGAAATCCATGACCATGCCGTCCTCTCCGATGTCCCCCTCCAGTCTGAGCCTGAGTATGTATGAGTGCCCGTGGAGTCTGGAGCATTTCTCATGCCTCGGTATGAAATGGCATGCGGAGAACTTTATCCCCGAATGCCCGCCGTCTATCTCTATGATCATTTCCTTCCCTCTGTGAGTTTCATCGCCAATGCTATGGAGTCCCTGTAATCCGTCTTCACACGGGATGTGTCCACATATACCTTCTCTGAATTAACTAACGGAGCACCCAATGCCGCTGCCCCTCCCAAGAAGTGCAGGGCCCTGAATATTATGTTCCCGGATATGCCGTCCGGCGCTATTATCAGATCCGCCTCCGAAGCGGCGGATTCCAGCAGGATCTCCGCATCATAGACGTCGTATCCCTTCGCCTTGAGGCTCTCCACGACCTCGGCGGCATCCTCTATGGTCCTGTCAACCATCTTGTGACGTCCCGTGTCTGTGGATCTGCCGCCGGACATGACCGCGATCCTCTCCCCCATGCCTATGCGCCTCATCAGGGCTACGGTCCTCACGGCCGTATCCACCTTCTCATCCACTGTCCACCCCTCATCCACACCCACAGGTGCCAGGAAGAACAGCTTGCCGTTAACGGGCTCAAGGAGGACGCTGCGCTCCAAAACGGGAAGACCCAGTGCCTTCTTCAGTTTCGGAAGCAGTTCGGAAGACGACATGTTGCCCCGCACGGCGGCATCTATCCTGCCGGAGATCAGATCGGACACCAGCTCATCAGCATCAAAGTACACGACCGCGCCCATGGCCTCTGCGCTGCGCTCAACATTGCCTGAGTCCCCGTTGCTTCCGATGCCGACCCTGGCCTCAGGCAGACCGTTTGCAAAGATTGACCCGGCGTTCCGCATGCCTCTCTCCATGCCTTCCGCTTATTTTAATCCTGACGGGGAGACCTGATCTCATCTATGATGTAATCCTCCCAGTCCCTGAGCCCGAGAGATATCTCCGCCTCGGGCGGCGTCAGCATCGGCTTCTTGTACCTGACCGAGTCATCCAATGCTATCCTGGGACATGCGGTCATGATATACGCATCGGCATCCGCATAAACGGACAGCGCATCCGGGCCCACCTCCGTAAGCCTGACCTTGTAAGCCTCTTTACCAACGGAACGCACCTTCTTGACAACGGAATCTGCGAGCGCGGTCCTGTCCTGCCCTTTCTTCGAGCACACCACGACCAGGAATCTCTCGGCAGATCTGGCACTTTCAATGACAGCGAACCTTCTCCTCAGCATCCGTTCCTTGAGCTCGGCAATGGACCTGTGCTCCCCGGTGATCGGGTTGAGGACCGTGACCGCGGCATCAGTTCCCAGTGCGGCGGCCAACGGGTGGAAATCCCCTTCTCCGATGAACAGGATGTGGTCCGCTCCTTCGGGCATTGCGCTGCTGTTGCATCCGAGAGCCTGTCCCGGATAGGATATGCGGCCGTCGCCAGGGGAGATCATGACCTTCTTGCCGGCAGCCTCCAATACCTCTCTGGCTCTTTCGAGGGCCGGCACATACTGCACCGTTGCCATGAGGCCGATCTTCCCGGGAAGATCATCGGCAATGGCGGAGATGAATGGGCCTATGTCCCCTCCGTAGAACGCCTCCACGTACATTACGTCCGGATCGTCTCCCTGGGACGGTATCGGCGAATGACCGAAATGCACAAGGGCATCGGCTTTCCCCTTATAGTCGAAGATATCACAGGCTCCGTAGCACGGATCGCCGGCGAAGAAGAATGATGCGCCGGTCCTCTCCGAAAGATATCGGGAAATCCCGATCGACTTGGACTTAAGACCTTCCGGGAGCTGAAGGGCAACGCATGCGTAGCCTCCCGCTCTTATCCAATCGGCCGCCTCGTCCAATCTCAGATCGAACATCGCTCAGACTATGAGTTCCTTGCCCTTATCTACTGAAACGTAGCAGGGGGTGGGGTACTTCATGGACGCCTTCCAAAGAGCGACCTTTGCGAATTTGAAACTCTGAGGGTTACAGCGGATCGTCATTATGGTCTGATCGGATGTCATCCTGGCAGCGGTGCCCACATTCTTACCGAATGCACTGCGCATTCCGCTGGAGACACGGTCGGCACCCGCCCCGGTGGCGAGCTTGTTCTCCCTGAGAACGATGTGCGGGTAAACGTTGACTTTGAGATGATAGTTAGTCGTCCCGACCTCTTTGGAAAGGAGCCTGTTCGCAGCGATACGTCCGGCTTCCAGTGCTGTGTGCCTGACCTGGACGTTGTTCTTCACCCTGAGGGTGACAGTGACAGGGAAGTCTGAGCTCAGGTTACCCATATCATACTGGTTAATCCTGTTGTTGGGAACTCCACCCATATATTTTCTGCGGGTGTAGGCCTGACCTTTTACCTGTCTGTACATTACTGCGGGCTTTCTTGCCATGATATCACCGTTGCTTGAGCGAGAGCAGACAATCCCGAGATTATATTTAAAGACTGTTGCACCCGCGGATACACAACAAGCCCTTCCATACCCAACTTCGATATAAGGGTTGTGCCGGTGTGCGCATGAAGCATATAAATATAATTCAGATGAGCGTATTGTTCAGAAGGGAAAGGCGGGTGCAGAATGAGCAAATTCACAGTGAATGTCGTGTCCAAGGGCGACGATAAGAGAATCCCGGTAAGACTGGCCGGTCAGATCTTGGTCGGAATGCAGGAACTGCTGTACAACATCGGCGAATACGTCATCTCCAGGGAGCTGAGAGCTCAGGGCCCGGTTGACCGGGGACTGCTCGACAGATTCACACTCTACATAGACTCCGCCGGAGGCATGGGCATGAAGGCAACATCGGACAGGCCCGATACGAGCGGCTACGGCAATGTGGTCAACGATGCCCTTGAGCTCCTGGAGAGCACCATGGATGCCCTGGGCGGCGGGACCGGCGGATACTGGATGGAGGATCATTATTCCGACCCATTCTACAGAACCGCCGTCATATATGACATACTGGCACTCGATGCATGCATCACGGGGGACGGGGAATACTCACTTGTATACGGATCCGGCAGGACCAGGGAGTTCGGCAGGCCGGACAGGGAGAAGCTTCTCACCTTCATCAAGGAGAAGGGGATGACCGCTGAAGGTGCCGCCATAGGGATCATGCAGTCCGTTCCTTCGAAATCCAAGAAGAATCTGGTCAATCTGATGCAGAACGGGCGCAGCGTGAAGCTCAGGTTCGCAGACGGATCACCCGGCAGGATGCTTTCCGGCCCGGCGGAGGTACACGGGATCCTCAGATACAATGATGAGAACATCCTGACCGAGATCTACCGTGCCAAAGAGGCAGAGCCCCTTGAGACCGTCTCCTTCCGCAGGATGATATCCGCCAACGGGGATGTTGAGCTCAAGGCTCCGGTGAAGGCCTCCGTCTCATATCAGGATGATACCTGGATGCTCAAGAATGAGGACCTGGGGATAATCATATCCAAACCTGACTGGGATTCGGCGGTGCAGTCCTTCCACGATTATTTCGTCTTCCTGTGGGTGCATTACACCCAGAATGCCGGAGGGGATTTCGGCGATGAGGAGAAGGAGATAAGGGAAACCCTTTTGTCCCTGGTTGCATGAGTGTGGAAGCATGGCGAAGAAACGCGTGACCAAGAAAGCGGCATCCCGCATAGCGGAAGAGCGCATGTCCGCTCTTGCTGACATGTCAGGGGACGCCGTACGCAACGGGATGGACGACCGGGCCGCAAGGTACGTGCTCCTGGCCAGGAAGATAAGCCAGAAGACCCGGACTCCCATGCCCGAGGGTTTCCGTTTCTGCAAGAAATGCAACATGCCCATGCTCCCGGGGAAGAACTGCAGAGTGAGGCTCACCAGCGGAAGAGTGGTGACCACTTGCGAAAGATGTAATTCTGTGAAGCGTATGCCGTACTCAGTGGAGCGGAGAACATGACCGAGAAGGAAGCCAAGAAAGAGCTGATGCGAAGGAGCAAGGACCTGGATCCGACGATCCACGTCGGGAAGGACGGCCTCAAGGAATCCGTGTTCCAAGAGGTGACGAATCAGCTGAAGAAGAACAGGCTGATCAAGATAAGGCTCCTGCCTGCGGCGGATATGACCACTGCCGACATGGCTTCCGCGATCGCCGAAGCCACCGGCTCAGCGGTCGTCGACGTACGCGGCAACATAGCGGTCATGACGGATGCCAGGACCTGGCGTTCACTCTGCGAGAAGAAGGTCTGAGCAATGCTTGACGTCAACATTATCAGAAAGGAACCTGAGAAGATCAGGGAGATGCTTATAAACAGGAATCTGAGCGATGAAGTGCTCAACAGGTTCCTTGAGACAGACGGGGAATGGAAGAGCCTGATGGACCGGGGGAACCGCCTGAGGCAGGAGAGGAATGCTGTCTCCGCAGAGATCCCGAAACTCAGCGGCGAAGAGAAGAAGGAACGCATAGACGCCATGAAGGTCGTCTCGGATGAGATCAAGAGAATAGAGTCAGAGACGATAAGACTGGCTCTCATAAGGGATGATTGCGTTCTCAACATACCGAACATACCTCATCCCTCCGTACCGGTGGGCAAGGACGCATCCGACAATGTTGTGGTCTGCGAATGGGGGAACAAAAGGGAATTCGATTTCAAGCCTAAAGAGCATTTCGAAATAGGCGAGGATCTCGACATAATAGATTTCGAGAGGGGCGTGAAGATCGCCGGAAGCGGATTCTACGTCCTGAAGGGAGACGGGGCCAGACTGGAGCGGGCCCTGATCAGCTATTTCCTGGATGAGAACAGGAAACGGGGATACAGAGAGGTGTTCCCTCCCGCGGTCGTTAACACCGACTCAGTCACAGGCACGGGTCAGTACCCCAACCTCAAAGAGGACATGTACCACATCGAGAAGGATGACCTGTGGCTCAATCCCACGGCAGAGGTCCCGATCACCAACATGCATTATGATGAGATTCTGGAGAAGAGCCAGCTCCCCATACGGTACACAGCTTACCTGCCTTCCTTCAGAAGAGAGGCGGGAAGGCACTCCGACACCCGGGGCATAATCCGGGTGCATCAGTTCAACAAAGTGGAGATGGTCCGCTTCGTGGAGCCCGAGGGATCCTTCGAGGTTCTGGAGGAGCTCAGAGGCGATGCGGAATCCCTTGTGAGGGGCCTGAAACTGCCTTACAGAGTATTGCTGCTCTGCACGGGGGACATGAGCTTCTCCTGCGCCAAATGCTATGACCTGGAACTGTATGCTCCCGGAAAGGACGCATGGCTGGAGGCATCCTCCTGCTCATGCTTCACGGATTTCCAGGCCCGCAGGACCAAGATAAAGTACCGTCCCGAGCCCCATCTTAAGAGCGAGTTCATCCACACCCTGAACGGGTCGGGACTGGCTCTGCCCAGGACCATGGTGGCCGTCCTCGAGAACTATCAGAATGAGGACGGGACCGTTACCATACCGGATGTCCTGAGACCCTATATGGGCGGACAGGAGATCATCGGCAATTAGATGTCCATCTCCTCCAGGCGGCCTATGAGCTCGGCCGCCCCTATGGGCTCCCCTTCTCTCAGAAGCCTCTCCCTCAGACCGTCCTCTCCCCTCCTGAGGGACGATGAGGATACTCCGTACTGACGTGAGACGTACGCTTCCATGTATGCTCCCATCACGTCGAAGAGCTTTATCACCGGTCCGTCGGTCACACCGTGCACCGGATCGTTCTTGTATTGGAACGGTTCGAATATCATGAATTCGAACTCACTCCTCCACCCTTCCGGCAGAAGGGGCATTATCTCGGACTGCACCGAATCCCGCTCATACTCATCAAGGAGCTCGGCAAGGCCGCTGACATTCGTCTTCACAGGAGATATGACGTCCTTGGTCAGCACCTCGGGCAGATCATGGAAGAGAGCCGTGAAGAAATCGTTGTACTTCTGCTTGGGGCCCGCCCCCTTGTCCAGGTCATGAAGATATGTCATGTTCGACACCATCAGGGAATGTCCCAGCACCGTTGTCTGCGGGATCCTTGGTGTTCTGGTCCATCTCTGCTGGAACCGGAGCTGGCCTATCATATTCGCAAAATCCTTGGCAGGTCCGCCTATCAGTATGTCGCTGACCCCGGCAAGATTCTTATGCATCTCCACTTCGGACCTTATCGCCTCCCGGGTCTTTTCAATCCCTACGAAGGCCTTATTCATTTCAGATATCAGGTCGAACTCCCATTTGGTGGCCAGATAATGTGCCCCCCGAATGATGCTCTCCTCCAGTCCCCTGCGGTCGGATCGGATGTACTTCTCGAATCTGTTCCTGAATCCTTCCTCCATGTCCGGAATGATCTCATCGAATTCGGAGAGGACGTAATCTATGATCTCCTCCGATTTCTCCTTCTTGATTTTATGGAAGACCTGGGGCTTCAGATCCGTGAGCGCGGTCCTCTGCATGAATGAGAACATGCAATACTCTATGATCTTCGTCCAGTCCACATCGGCGCCGGAGTCCTCCTCCCTCTTGCCGATATACCATGCTATGGCCACCTTGTGCGCCTGCTTGTCCAGTTCCGTCAGGTCCATGGGGCGGAGATGGTCATTCCATCTGTGCATGTTAACCGCATCAAAGAACCTGAAGATCAGGCTCATGTTCAGAGCCTTGCTCGAATGGGACATGCCCAGTACAGTGGTCAGGATAAGGTTAAATGTTTTTGGTAAAGGGTTTAAGCGGCCCCGATAAGGGACCTCAGATGCTGAGCAGGATACCGCCGATGATCTGGCTTATGTTGACCAGTTTATCTTCCTCAGAGGAGGAGGAGGCTTCCACGCCCTTCAGCTGCTCAAGGAGCGCGTTGCCCCTTGCATCGTTGTATTTCCCGGCTGCGACCTGCGCATCGATCTTTGCGGCTGCAACCCTGAGTGCATCCGGAACTTTGCCTTCTCCTTTGAAGTTAGAGGCCCTGCTTACAGGCTCTGCAGCCTCCGCCTTGCCGTCATCCTTCTCCTTCTTCTTGAACGCATTTTTGATTTTATCAACGATCCCCATTTTTATCCCTCTTGAGTATCCTGTATCCCTTATGAAATACACCAGAACGATAGATGCCCATATCGCAACCGTGCCGATCCCCATCAGGATCAGGTAGTCGGTTTCGTTCGGAACGTACGCTCCGATGTATCCCGCAGCTCCCAAAAGAAGGACAGCGAACCCTGCTACGGCAAGTGCCAATCCTTTCTTTTGATTCCCGGACATTCACTGATTAACACAATTGCCATCGTTTATATTTGTTACTATATAGCCACACGCAATAACGGATGTATATCCTGACCTCTGAATAAGAGTGCTATCCTTAATATTTCGAACACGTTGCAGGTCGCATGGAAATATCCCGAAGGCTTAATTCGATTCCCATGTCAGGAATAAGGAAGATGTTCGATCTGGCCGGACCTGACAGCATCAACCTGGGTCTCGGCGAACCGGACCTGAATCCTCCGAATACGGCAATAGAGGCCATGGCAGAGGCTTCCAGAGCGGGATTCAACAAATACGGTCCTACGGCAGGCATAATGCCCTTACGGCAGGCTGTGGCAGAACGGTACCGGCTCCACGGGATAAGCGGGGGGAATGTCATGATAACACCCAGCGGCTCAACGGCTCTGCTGGAGGTTACCCAGGCCCTGATCGATCCGGGAGATGAGGCGCTCGTCCCCAGCCCCGGCTTCGTGATATACAGTCCGCATACGGTTCTGGCCGGAGGGAAGCCCGTGGAATACCGCTTCACCGGAGAGGATTTTCAACCCGACATAGATGATATCCTGTCCAAGATAAACGATAACACCAAGGCGATATTCGTGAACAACCCGTCCAATCCGACGGGAGCTGTTCTCACCGAAGATTCATTCAACGCGCTCTGCGATGTGGCCGATGATCACGGCATAACCGTTGTGGCGGACGAGGTCTACGATTGCTTCGTTTACGAGGGGATCCACAGATCCTTCCTGTCAAGGTTGGACACCTCTGTCGTCATAGGCGGATTCTCGAAGATGATGGCGGTCACAGGATGGAGAATGGGTTTCCTTGTGGCGGACGAGAGCATAATGGATGCCATGATCAAGATGCAGTATCATGTATGTGCCAGCCCTAACATGCCGGCCATGTACGGCATTCTGGCGGCCCTGCCCGGCATAGACGGGTACCTTGAGAATGCCAGATCCGTATTCAGGAAGCGCAGGGACCTCATAGTGAGGAGGATCAACGAGATAGACGGCATGAGCATTGACCCGCCGAAGGGTGCGTTCTACGCCTTCCCGTCCTATGATCTCGATATTAAATCCGCGGACCTGAGCATGCGCCTGGCGAAGGACGGGCTCATATGCTCGCCCGGTTCCGCTTTCGGAACGTACGGGGAGGGGCACTTGAGATTCTCCTATGCGGCAGACGAGAGCAAGATTGAGAAAGGGATGGACATATTAGCAGATACAATGAGCAAACTGAGAGGGACATCATTATGACCGACAAGATGAAGAGAACGAACCAGAATAGAAACCAGGAGACCAGAGCGGAGATCGACCCGGATACCGGGGAGATAAACACCGTATTCAATGATGACGTCATGGTAGCTGAGAAGCAGCTGTGGGAGAAGAACCCCAAGAGAACCATGGTCATGAGGGACCTTTGGTATAACGACCTGATCCGGAGCATAGAAGAGGATGACGGCATAACCCCGGAGGGAAGGAAGGAAATGGCTTTCATGATGGCCACCAACAGTGTGCTGGATATGATCATGGAATCAGTCCCTGAGGATCTCGCCATGGAGCTGAGCTTCTGCCTGGACAGCACATTGGGGTTGGCGGTGGTCAACAAGAACAACAATGTCGACCTCATGGAAGAGTACTACAAGGCCACAGGCTTGTTGAAAAGAGAGGATTACAACTCGGATGATGAGTTCGACAGAGCATTGGAAGCTTTGGAAGAGCATTGGTGGTCCATAGGGCAGCCGGCCCTGAATATGAGAAGTGCCAATGATTCCATCATCGAGGCGCTGGCAAAATACGGGCTGAACGAATGAAGGGAAAATGCGTACGGGCCTCCGCACCCGGCAAGCTCATCGTGCTCGGTGAACATTCGGTGGTGTTCGGAAAGCCTGCTCTGGCTCTTGCCATAGATCGCAGATTCCGTTGCGAGATATCTCCGGGGTCCGGAATATTACTTAACGGAACCGGCCTTTCCCCCAGACTGCATCCCCATATAGACACGATACTCAGGAAGAGAGAGGTCTCGGATCTGAATATAATCACTGACAGCAACATCCCGTCCGGTTCAGGATTGGGGTCCTCCGCTGCACTTTCCGCAGCGCTGATAAGCGCTGTCAGACTGATGAGGGGAGAGGATTGCGGAGAGGAGGCTGTCGCCAGAGAAGCGTTCGAGACCGAATACGAAGTCCAGGGCAGAGCCAGCCCGATAGATACATCCACCAGCGCCCACGGGGGCGGTGTCGCTGTGAACTGCCCGGAGGGCATGGGGAAGCCCATCTGGAACATTTCTAAGGGTGAGAACTCCTGGACCGTCTCGGACATACCGGTCCCGGAGATGACGTTCGTCGTCGGTTACACAGGAATAAAAGCTGCCACAGGCCCTCTGGTCGAAAAGGTCAGGAAGTACAAGGAGAGCAACCGTTTCGCATCTGATATCATAGATGAGATAGGGGATCTCACCTTGGAGGGAATGGCGGCAGTCTCAAGAGATGACAAAGAGCATCTGGGGGGCCTGATGACCCGGGACCATAAGCTCCTGTCCATACTGGGGGTCTCCTGCAGAGAGCTGAACAGACTCGTTGACGCATCCCTGGAATATTCTTACGGTGCGAAGCTCACCGGCTCCGGCGGCGGAGGGAGCATGATAGCTCTGACGGATGAGCCGGAGAAGGTCTGCAAGGCCATATCCCTCAGGGGCGGTGAGCCCTTCATAGTCAGAACCGGGGTGCCCGGCTCGGCTGCCGGATTCACGAATTCGTAATAAAGTAAAGGTGGCGGGCACGGGGCCCGCCGTTTGTTGCTCAGATCAGGTCCTCGAATCCTTCGACGACCTGAGGGAACTTCTCCTTGATCACTTTCAGGAGATTGTACACATTGACTTCTCCTATATCGGAGTCCTGGATCAGCAGTACGAGCTCGTCGATCGTCTTGTCATCGAGCTGTGCCAGCCTCTCCTTCGCCATGAAGTTCCTGTAGAGCTTGTCCTCCATCCTGTCGCGCCACATCTTCTCGTAGGGCTTGAGGGCCTTTTTGGAGAAGTCGTTCTTCTTCGCGCATTCGGTCAGGACCTTCCCTGCATACATGCCTGTCCTGCATGCGTGGCAGATACCGCCGCCGGTGATGGGATCTATGATCCTCGCGGCATCCCCCACCAGAACAAGATTGTCCGCAGTGGCGTCGTCCATTCCGGGGCATGTGGAGACCATGCCTCCCACTATCTCGAGGACCTGCCCCTTGTTCAGGCGCGGATCCTCCGCTATGAATTTGTCCAGATAATATTTCGGATCGGCGCCGAGCTTGCACTTGGTGCCCTGTACCCCCAGACCCACATTGGCTATGTTATCCCCCTTGGGGAATATCCATACGTAGCCTCCGGGCGCCGGGGACCCTACGACGAACTCACAGTACTCCGCATCGATGTCGATACCGGTCATCCTGTACTGCAGGCATGTCACAATGTCCGAGAGCTTGATGCCTGTGTCCATGCCGGCCCATCTGGCGACCTGGCTCTCGAAGCCGTCCGCGGCCACCACGCACTTCGCGTAGATCTCGATCGGCTCACCCATGCTCTTGGCCCTGACGCCTATGAGCTTGTTGTTCCCGTCCTTTATGACTCCGGTGCATCCGGTGCGCAGCATTATGTCCGCGCCTGCCTCGGCGGCCATGGCCGCAAGATGCTTGTCGAAGAGATGCCTCTCCAGGACATATCCGACCTCCGCACCTGCCTGGCTCTCATCCAGCTGGAATTTATGCCCGCTGGGGGATTTGATTATCGCTCCCACCATATCAGCGCATATCCATGCAGGATCCGGTTCTATGCCCACCTCTGTGAGCCATTTCTTGGAGACTCCTTCGGCGCACCTCAGAGGTGCCCCTATCTCAGCGTCCTTCTCTATCATTATGGTCTTGAGACCGCCTTCCGCACAATATTTAGCGGCCATGCTGCCTCCCGGGCCCCCGCCGACGACCACGATGTCGCAGTCATATCTCTTAGCAGCCATTCAGGATACCTCCTTGGACAGGGCCCCCACCGGGCAGATCTTTATGCATCTGCCGCAAAGGTTGCATCTCTCATTGAATTCCAGGATGTAATCGTTGAGATATATCGCATTCTGGGGGCATGAACCGGCACACCCTCCGCAATGCAGGCATTTGTCGTAGTTCACTTTCATTCTCATCCCTCATACGTCAGGCTTCTGGTCGTCGGGCACTATCATCGCCTCTTCCAGGGCCTTGGCCTCAGCTTTGTTCTTCTCCTTCCATTCGGCCAGAGGCACGGAGAACTTGGCCTCCACCTCCTTGCGGTACTCCGGACCGGAGTTGAAAGCACAGAACGGTATCACGCGCAGGTCGGGCGTCACATAATGAATGGCGCAGCGCTCCACTCTCTCGATGTCATAGTTGTAGGAATCCTGGAAGTGCATCCCTCCGATGAACATCATCTTCCATGAGAAGACCGCAAGGGTCTTCTTGGATTTCTTGCTCATTATGTTCCCCATGACCTTGAGGAAGGTCTTCTTGGAGAGCCCTTCCGGCACCTTATCATCGTAGATGCATTTGTTCATGAGCCTGTAGGCCTTGAAGATATAGTACTTCTTGAAACGGGACTTGTCCGCCTTGTTCGCCAGCTTATCGAGTCCCAGCACGAACTTCTCCACATCTATGAACCTCGGAAGAGGTATGACATTGTCATTCTCATCCTTGAAGAGATATGTTGCCAGTCCGCAGTGGGGGTGGGTGGTGAAGGTGATCTTGCGGTCCCCCATCAGGATGGATGCGAACTTGGAGATGGGCGCCACCACGGGAACCGGGTACCAGTCGTCCTTTGTTGTGTATCCTGTCTGTTCATTGACCGAATTCACCAGGTCCGGGAGGGTGAATCTTCCTTTCTCCAGCTCCTCCTTGGTTATCCTTCCTGTGAACGCCACGGGCTGGAAGTTGACACCGCGAACAATGTCGGCATTATCGAAGGCGAACTTCACTATGTCGCCGATCTGATGGTCATTGACCCCTTTCACGATCGTGGGCACGAGCACCACCGAAGGTTTGTGCTCCAGCTGCCTGATGTTTTCCAGGACCTTCAGTTTCACATTGAACATCTTCCGGTCCCTTGCCTGTACGTAGACGTCGTCGCTGACGCCGTCGAAGGAGAGGTACACCGTGTTGAGCCCTGCCTCCACTGCCGCCTTGAGCACCTCGGGGTTCTTGGCGAACACAAGGCCGTTCGTTGCCACCTGGATCTGGGCGAATCTCAATTCCTTGGCTTTCGCGATCACCCTCACGAAGTCCGGATGGATCGTCGGCTCTCCTCCCGAGAACTGGACTGCCGTGCATTTGATGGGCTCCTCGTTTCTCAGCACCTGCATCATGGCCACGATCTCATCGTACGAGGGCTCGTAGACATAGCCTGCCTGATTCGCATTGGCGAAGCATATGGGGCAGTTCATATTGCATCTGTTCGTAAGGTCGATGTTGGCGAGAGAGGTGGAAGAGTGCATATCCACCCTGCGGCCGTCTATCTTTATGTGGACATTGTCCTCACCGTCCCTCTTGGGATTTATCAGACCTATCCCGTCCGTAGCGAATTTCTCGCTCCGGAGATATATCTCCGTATCGGACCATATCAGGCTGTCGAATTCTCCGTGTTCCGGGCAGGTCTTCTTTGCGTAGACCTTCCCCTCCTTATCGTAGTACTCCGCGACCAGAATCTTCCCGCATTCGGGGCATATGGATTCTGTCTTTTTGGGCAACCCCTTCTGGGGGGTATATTCTTTCGTTGTAGAAGATGACATGGATACCCTTCCTTTCTTACACAAATGCCGTTCCTTTTATAATGATTTACCCGTGCGGACAGGGACCCACAGCGTACATAAGCGGCAGGTTTCGCATAAGTTAGTGTAATCGTAGGTTCCACCTTATATCCCGCCGCTCCGCCAAGACCTCCTCATGAACAGGATTTCGCCCGTACGCAGGAACAGGGGCGGCAACATGCCCTTTGCCCTGATCGCCGTGACCCTCCTTCTGCTCGGGTCCGTCTACGGTGTGGTCTACGCCTCCATCGAGAACGCCGAGAACGAGACCGAGAACATAAAGCGGGAGATCATCGCCCTGGACGATGCCGTCATCGCCACCGAGCTGGATCTCAGGGCGCGGTTGGGCAGTATATTGGGTGAGATAAGCCGCGGCGGGGGCACTCTCATTGACAGGTGCGCCGCATTCGATTCCATGACCGCGGACCTGATGAGCTCCTATCCCAGGAGAGACCGGGGCGTGTCCGTGACGATTTTGGACAGCAGCATAGGCCTGAGCGTTGAGAGGCTCAGAGTCTCATATGAACCGGGTGCCGGATCGGCACCGTCCTTCCTGCGGGCCACGGGATATGTGGATGCGAGATTCGATTCTGGCAGCGGCACAACGGAAAGAAGGCTTGAGATCAGCGCAGACGGCACGTCCGGGCTCCCCCTCCTCATCGGGAGCAGCTCCTTATTCCAGCTGTCCCTGGAAGGAGATGAGTCCGCGCTGACGCAGATGATGTCGTATCAGCTGACCTCACTGGCTCAGAGCAGGATTCTCTCGGGCTACGGCTCGATGAACGCATTCGGCAGAACAGGGACATCGTCCATAATCACAGAGGATGACGTCGCCAGGGCGTACAGGATATCGGTCTCCCTGATCGAGGCTATGTGCTTCAGGGACACCGGCGACGGGAACAGTCTTATCGAGGGCTCCCAACGGTTCGATGCGGCTGATTACATAAGCGGCGGTTACGTTGACATCGACCTGTGCCAGATATTCGCCCAAACGCTGATATCCATGCTGGATGCGCTGTTGCTGCAGTGGATGCAGTACTTCATGCTCAATGAGGTGTCGGATATCATAGATGCGGTGAACGATGCCGTCAGGAAGGGGTGGAATGCCATCGTCTCATTCTTCACGGGAACGACGGAATCGGACACCGTGAGGGATTACCTCAGGGACATTATGAAGAGCCAGGGTATCCCGGAAAAGGATTACAGGTGGCTGATGAAAGGGGAGCGTTATACGGTGACGGTTCCGGAGGGGGACTTCATCGTCGCAGCAGGCAGCATCACAGAAACGGTTCACATACCCAGGATGCAGGTCTCTGTGCCCTATCCGGAATCGGATGCGGTATCCTGGTCCGGATGGGATTCATTCATGGATGAATACCGCGGCGACAGGAATGAGATCAGGGAGACGCTGAAGGGCTTCGTGAAATCAATAGCCGCGGACCTGGCCGGCATGACCGGGCTCAACGTTGTCAGGGTCCCCTGCGATCCCACGGACGATACGGCATTCGTGCAGACTTTGGGGGATGCCGTGACCGCAGCCATGGACGGGAGCACTGATCTGCTGATCAGGACGATGGAGAACACCGTGAGATCGGGAGAGGTGATCGACCCGCTCTATTCAGCCATGTATGAGAAGATGAGGTCGCAGGCCGGGTCTTTGTTCAGAAGAGGGGACATAAGCGGGAACATACAATCCGCTCTCGGAACCGCCATAGGATCCTATATCACAGCCAACTACGGCGAATCCCTGGATCCCGGGCTCGTAGACCGGGTGATAAGGACCTGCGACACGGCAGGAGCGGAGAGAGCCATGAATGCAGTGATGTCCGCAAAAGAGAGCTCTCGCCTTGCCCTTTTCGAAGAGACCCTGGGAAACATAACCAGGGATTCAGGTTCGGTCATGAGGACCGTCATATCCGCCGTGATGGAGAAGAGCATCTCGATCATCGATATCATGCCCTCTGTGAAGAAGAGGATGCTCGACGTCTACAACCAGTCGATGGAGAATATCAACATGAGCCCGGGGGCGGGGATCACCGATCTGTCGGGGCAAGGGGCATTCCTTCTCCGCGATGAGGGGAACAGTACATTCTCAGAGAAGGTGTCAGTGGAGGATTGGGGGCATATCGACATCAGGATTCGGCAGCCCAAGGACAACCCCGACGGATGCATCCACTACGTGGGATTCGGCAACCACCGGGCCGCTTCTTACTCCGCATCATTCGTGGTCTCACTGACCGGGGTGCTTAGCTACAGAGCATCCTCCTTCTCGGACCTGTCCTCGGCCCTGGGAGTCTCCGACGGGGAATTCTCCGGTTCCGCGGATCTGAATGCGAGTATCGAGATCGTATGCGTGAGCGGATGGCCCCTTGCAGGAGTGGATTACAAAGCAAGCAATACGTTCATATCCGATGCATGGGCAGCGATCCTGGAACTCACAGAGCCTTTGATGGGCCCTTTGAGGCAGTTCTACTCGGCCATAAAGGAGGTCGCATCGGCCTGCGGCAGGGCCATTCTTGAGATCTCGCAGATGATGGCTGAGTTCGTACAGAAGCTGTACGATGCGCTCATGCCCGTCGTGGACGCCTTCAATGAACTGGCCTCGATGTGCTCGGACCTCCTGGCGGATGTGTGCATCTCTGCGATCGACATCGGGGCGGCCAGTCAGACCGTGAAGATAGACCTGTTCGGCCTCACCCTCACTCTGAAGACCCAGGTGGCGACTCTCGTGAAGAACACGAAGAACATCATCTCCATAACGCTCTCGAAGGAGAACGGGGAGACGGGATTCTCCGCGACCATGAGCCTTAAGAAGACCGGTGAGAAATACAGCTTCGTCTGCAGCGGGTCCGCACACGGGAAGGACTGGCGGGTCGATGCATCTGCGGACCCATTCATGAAGAGCAGCCAGCTCCTCGGCATAAGCGGGCACGTCAGGGGCGTGGAGTTCAGCGCCTCGGTGCCGGAGCTCGTGCAGTACCGTCAGATAGAGGCGAGGCTGTCTGACATGCCCGGCATCGGGACCGTTATGTCCAACATACCGGTGCCCGTGCCCGGATACAAGGGCAGTTTCGATCTGGGTCTGTGCCTGAAATACGATCTTCCCCTGAAAACGGGGCTCGTCATAAACGAGTTCGAATCGAATCCCCCCGGAGATGATGCGGGCAACGAATGGGTCGAGCTTTACAACGCCTCCGGGAAAACAGTCAACCTGGAGGGGTACTCTCTGTATCCCGGGAGCGGGGAGATGAAGGGGAAGGTCCTTAGCGGCATCATCCTGCCTCCCGGCGGCAGAACGGTCATAACGTTCGACAAACAGGCGCTGAACAACTCCAAGAGCGCGCATTCGAACGGCGACTGCGTCATACTCGCAGACCCGGACGGCAACATCATCGATAAGACGCCTTACAAGACGGATACGGATAACAGCGACTTCACATGGCAGAGGAGCGCGGATGCGGCGACCGTCTGGAGCTACATGAAGGGGACCCCGGGGGAGAGGAACGGGGGATCCGTGCCCGGCGGCATACTGATGAAGGTCTTCATCCTAGAGTGCATAAAGAATGCGGCTGAGAAGGCATTCCTGGAGATGGGGAACAGGATAAAATCAGTGGATGATGTGGCAAAATATCTCGAGAGGGTCATGGAGCTGGTCATAAACGATATGATATCCTCCATAGCCGGGATAATCGTGGATGCGTACTTCTTCATCGAACTGGAGCTCACCGACCTGGCCGAGACCCAGCATTACGGTTTGGAAGTGGCGATCGGCACAGGTCCTGAGATGATGGAGGCGGCCATGAGGTGGCTGATCGGGCAGATAGGCGTCATGACCAAATACGTGGGCAACCCGGCGGGGATCAGCCCTGCGGACATAGTAACTGACGGGATCTACATCAGGACGATCATCTACGCAGGGGTGTCGGCCCCCAAGTTCCTGGGTGCCGATGCCGGTGTGCAGGTGGATGCGGGGATCTCGGTCAGCGTGAACCTGTCCGCCGTCTGCACTGTGTTCGGAATGGAGAGAGGCAGGTGGAAAGCGGAGATAGGAGTGGTCATAAGGGATCTCCCCTCCGGGCTGGTACCGCCCTTCCTCAAAGCGGACACAGATAAGAAGTCGGACCTCTGGCTATTCAAAGCTGAGTTCAGCAGGTATGACCCGTGAACAGACCGTCATCCGCAGACCGGGGGCGGCCGGGGATTGACGGCCGCCCTCGAAAACCTTTATAGGGAGCACATTATAGCCTCGTTCATATGGCATCCGAGACCGCCAAGATACCCACTGTCCTGAGCGCGGACGAACTGTTGGACAAAGCATTCGGCAGGGCATCCAAGGTCTCCATAGGCGGTTCGGACGCATTGGACAGGCTGAAGAAGACCTCTCTCGGAAAGGTCACCGCCATAGGCGATATAATCAAGGACACGCTGGACAAGTACGTTGATACGTTCCCCCGCATCGAGAAGGAGGAGGACTTCTTCCCTGAGCTTGTGAACCTTGTGGTAGGGCTCGACCAATACAAGAAATCCCTCGGCGCCGTCAAATGGGCCTCCAACAGGACGGAGATCCTCAGGAAGGAGGCCCTCCGGAAGATAAGGAGATCCAAGGACCCCCGGTTCATCGATATGGCCCGCAACGAATTCTACGGCAGGATATCATCTGTGCTGAGACAGATCTCAAAGGATCTGCTTTTCCTGCAGAGCGCCAGAGATAAGATCAGAAAGCTCCCGTACGTCAGCGCGAAGGTGCCGACCCTTGTGGTGGCAGGGTTCCCCAACGTCGGGAAGAGCCGCATAGTCACAGAGCTCAGCACGGCCGAGCCCGAGATAGCCCCGTATCCGTTCACCACCAAGGGGATCGTGATCGGGCACATGGACGACGGCTGGAGAAGATTCCAGGTCATAGATACGCCCGGTCTCCTGGACAGGGAGNNTGGAGGAGAGGAACGCCATCGAGAGGCAGGCCATACTGGCATTGAAATACCTTACTCATGTGATCCTCTTCGTCATAGATCCCACGGAGACATGCGGATACACTCTGGAGAAGCAGACGGCTCTCCTGGAATCCGTGCAGAGGGGCTTCGGAGGCGTTGAGATCATAATCGCAGAGAGCAAGAGCGATATGCTTCACACAGACAGCGGAAGGCTCTCCTTCTCCTCCGAAACGGGCGAGAACGTTGATACTCTGCGCAAGACCGTGGTGGATGCTCTGAGAAGGATCGACCTCGGGGAGGAGGAGGATGTCTAGGATCGCCCTCAGTGACGGTATGAGGGCATATTTCGAGGGACTCGATCGCAAGAACAATGAGTGTTATGAGCTGGCCGAGAGAGCCAGAAAGACAGGTAAGGACCCGGAGACCTTCGTTGAGGTCCCCCGGGCAGAGGACCTCGCATCAAGAGTGGAGGAGCTTCTGAGAGACTATGATGTGAAGGGCATAGCAGAGGATATAAGGGAGCTCACCGACAAATACGGGAACAGGGAGGTCGTCTCCCTGATGGTGGCGGGAAGGGTCGCCAAGAGGCCCGCAGAGACCAGAGAGAAGGCTATCGACAGAGCCATAAGGGCAGGTCTGGCCGTTCTGACGGAAGGGATCCTCGTCGCACCTCTGGAGGGGCTCGCTGATACCAAGGTCAAGAGCAACCCTGACGGCAGCGAGTACATCGATCTGATGTTCGCAGGGCCCATCAGAGCGGCCGGGGGCACTGCGCAGGCCATGAGCGTCCTCATAGCGGACGTTGTGAGGCAGGAGATCGGCATAGGAGAATACCAGCCCACAAGACAGGAAGTGGACAGATTCATAGAGGAGATCCCGCTCTATAAACAGTGCCAGCACATTCAATATTCACCTTCTGCGGAAGAGATAAGGCTCATCGTCGGGAACTGCCCGATATGCATTGACGGAGAAGGCACCGAGAGGGTGGAGATCTCCGGTTTCAGGGATCTTCCCAGGATAGAGACGAACAGGGTCCGCGGAGGAGCCTGCCTTGTGGTCGCAGAGGGAATGTGCCAGAAGGCTTCCAAACTGCAAAAGCATGTGAAGAATCTCAATATCAAGGGGTGGGGGTTCATGGATGAGTATCTGAACCTGAGGAACCCGGGCAACTCCGAGGACAGCGCATCGGCGAGAGTCCTGAGGCCCTCAGAGAAATACCTCGCGGACATCGTTGCGGGAAGGCCCATATTCGGCCATCCGTCAAGACCGGGGGGATTCAGGCTCAGGTACGGAAGGGGGAGGACGTGCGGACTGGCCGCTCTGGCATTCAACCCCGCCTCCATGTACGCCATGGACGAGTTCCCCGCACTGGGGACCCAGGTCAAGACCGAACGTCCGGGCAAAGCGTGCGTGGTGACCCCCTGTGATGCCCTGGATGGGCCCATACTGCTGCTGAAGGACGGCAGCCTCATCTATTGCGACACTAAGGAAGAGGTCATCGGGATCCACTCAGAGATATCCGAGATCATAGACAACGGGGAGATCCTTGTGCCGTTCGGAGAGTTCTGTGAGAACAACCACTTCCTGGTACCCTGCGGATACAACATGGACTGGCACAAACAGGAGCTTGCTGCGAAAGGGGACCTCCCCGAGGATTGGGAGAGCCCTTCGTGGGAGAGGGCGAAGGAGATGTCCAAGACATCGGGCGTACCGCTGCACCCCGGATTCAATCTGTTCTGGTCCGATATCACGATGGAGGACCTTGAGGGCCTCCGCTCATTCATATTGCTGAACGGCACGTTCTCAGAAGGGCATCTCTCGCTGCCCAGGGAGAAGAGATTCAAAAAGATCCTGGAGAACCTGGGCGCTCTGCACGGGATCAGGGACGGCAGGGTCATGATAGGTCATTACGCCCTCCCCCTGCTTGAGGGGCTGGGACTCGCTCCGGGAGAGAGCATCACAGAAGCCGCTGCATTCAGCGGAGAATCCCCCCTGGAGGCCGTGAGCCGCACCATGGGGCTGGAGGTCAGATCAAGAGGCGGGACCCGAATCGGAACGAGAATGGCCAGGCCTGAGAAGTCGAAGGACCGGCGCAGCGCCCCTATGGTGCACGGGCTCTTCCCCGTAGGGGATGTGCCGGCCTACCGCAAGGAACTGAACACGGCCATCCAGAACATCGGGAGGGCCGGCAGCAGCAGGAAGACCATATCCATTCCGACAGGCAAGAGGAAATGCCCATCCTGCGGTACTGGCACATTCCGCACATGGTGCAGGGACTGCGATAAGCATACCGACCTCATACCGATGAAGAAGAAATTCGGGGAGTTCAACAAGGAGAGCATCGGACTCTCGGAGGAGGTGGATGCTGCACTGTCAACGCTTAAGGTGACCATGCCCAAGGAGGTGAAGGTCCTTGATTCCCTGATCAGCAGGGATGAGGTGCCGGAGAGCATCGAGAAGGGGATCCTGCGAGCCATATATGATTTGGGCGTGAACAAGGACGGAACGCTGCGGTATGATATGACCGACCTGCCTCTTACACATTTCAAGCCCTCTGAGATCGGACTGCCGGTGGAAAAGGCTGTGGAACTGGGTTACACACATGATATGAACGGGGCCCCTCTGACGGACGGGGATCAGATGTGCGAGCTGAAGGTACAGGATGTGATCCCTAACGTAGGGTGCGGCGACTACATGGTCCGCGTATCCCAATTCACGGACGATCTGCTCGAGAATTTCTACGGCCAAGAGAGGTACTATAACGTCAAGAGCAGGGATGAACTGCTGGGTCATTTGATCATAGGATTGGCCCCCCATACATCCGGCGGCATACTGTGCCGTATAATCGGTTACACTGATGCGAACGGAGCTTATGCCCATCCTTTCTTCCATGCGTCCAAGAGAAGGAACTGCGACGGGGATGAGGACAGCCTGATCCTGCTTCTGGACGGTCTGCTCAACTTCTCCAGATCATACCTGCCCAACAGGCGCGGCGGGCTCATGGATGCCCCTCTGGTCCTCACCACAAGATTGGATCCGAATGAGATAGATAAGGAGGCTCACAACATCGACTGCCTCAGGGAGTATCCTCTGGAGCTGTACCGTGCCGCGGAGGCCATGGAGGATACGAAAGGAGTGGAGAAGATCATGGATCTCGTCGCCGGCAGGATCGGCACCGAGAGGCAATATGAGGGCTTCGGATTCACCCATGATACACGGGACATATCCGAAGGGCCGAAGAAATCGGCCTACACGACACTTGTCACGATGGAGGACAAGATGAATGCGCAGCTCCACCTGGGGAAGAAGATCAGAGCGGTGGATGAATGCGATGTCGCCACCCGGGTCATAAACAAGCACTTCCTCCCGGACATGGCTGGGAACCTCAGGAGCTTCTCCGCCCAGACTGTCAGATGTGCCAAATGCGGTGAGAAGTACAGAAGGGTCCCGTTGAACGGAAGATGCATCTGCGGCAATAACCTGATACTGACGGTGCATGAGGCCAGCGTCAAGAAGTATCTGGAGGTGTCCAAGGACATCGGCAGGACCTACGGTCTCAGCAACTACACATTGGAGCGCATAGAGATCCTGGAGATGAGCATGGCGTCGCTTTTCGATAACGATAAAGTGCGCAAATGCAAGCTCACGGATTTCATGTGAGAAAAAAGAAGGGGGTTTGACCCCCCGGTGTTTTCAGGCGGTTATATCGCTGATGCTCTCGGCGAAGGCCTTGGTCTTCTCAGAGAGCAGGTCGGCCGCCTTCATGAGGGCCTTCTCTGCCGTAAGGGATCCGTCAGTCTCGAAAGAGAAGACGAAATTCTTATCGTCTCCCTGCACAGAAACGGATTTCCCTCCGTCCACCTCGACGCAGGAGTTGCAGAGTATGCAGTCCAGGGGTCTGGCGGCGATGAGATCCTTCCCGTCGATGTCGAAGACCTTCCTGGGACAGGATGCCGCGACCTCCTTGGCATTGGCCGAGGACTTCACGGTTACGGCGGGCATGTACTTGTACCCGACACCGTTGGCGACCTGCCATTTCACATGCTCCTTCGCCGTTCCCATGACCGCGTGGGCGTATATGAGGACGGACTGCCCGTCAGACAGCTCGACTATGGGTATATGCTCATCCTTGACCCTGAAGTCGGGACTGCCGAGCGGCTCCAGATCCCCGGAGTACACAGTGCAGGGGCCGTTCTTGTTCAGACTGTACATTATCGTGCAGTTGGGACAGCCCTCGCCTCCGCAGACGCAGTCCTTCTGGAAGTTGAACAGATCCAGATCCGTGGGCACCGGGACCATGCCGAGCCTGTGGGCGATTATCTCGTCGAAAAGAGGCGTGACAGATTCGAAATCCTTACCGTCGACATCTATGGACCCCAGATGGAATTCCACTTTATCTATGGCCATCTTGGGGATGTCAGACAGCAGAGCCCTCCTGAGGGCGTTCGCCTTCGCAGGCGTGGTGTCCCTCAGGATGAACTTGGCCTTTGTCTCCTCCATCTCCAATATTTCTATTAGCATGGGATTCTCCTCAGACCCTGCGTCCTCTGCGTCCGCCCTTCTTCTTGGTGCCGTCGTGGGGCACCGGGGTCACATCCTCGATGCGCCCGATCTTCATGCCGGCCCTGGCCAGAGCACGTATCGCTGCCTGGGCTCCCGGACCGGGGGAAGCGGATTTGTTGCCGCCGGGCGCGCGCACTTTGACGTGTATGCCGACGAAATCCCTCTCTTTGGCGACGTCAGCGACCCTCTCAGCGACCCTCTGGGCCGCATAAGGGGATGCCTGGTCCTTCGCCTGCTTCACGACCATGCCGCCGGTCGCCCTGGTTATTGTCTCGGCACCGGTTATGTCCGTGAGCGTTATCATGATGTTGTTGTAGCTGGCATATATGTTAGCTACTCCCCATTTGGCTGCCATGTTTATTCATCCTCCGCGGTTATGCCTGCCTCTTGAGCGTCAGCCTTCGCCTTCGCAGCACGGGCGGTCTCCATCTTCAATCTGGCTTCCTCTTTCTCAGCCATGCGGTTCGCCGACTCCTGAGCGGATGCCCTCATAGGGTGGAGCTCATCCGAGAACGGAGAAGCGGAATCGTATTCGATGGACGCTTCCTCTCCCCTCTGCACTATGTATCCGGGAACCGTGACCCTGTGCCCGTTCATGAGCACGTGGCCGTGGACGATCATCTGCCTCGCCTGCTTCAGGGAAGTGGCGAGACCTTTCTTGTAGACGAGGGTCTGAAGCCTGCGCTCCAGGATGTCCCCCTCTGAGAGAACGAGGATGTCGTTGAGGGTTGCGCCCTCCAGAGGCAGCAGGCCCATGCGGCCGCATTTGGCCAGGAGCCCGTCGGCTTCCTTCTGTGCCTGTTCCTCCTCTCCCCTGAGGCGTGCCTGAAGATCTCTGGACTGTCCCCTTATCTTCCTTATCTGGGTCTGAGCCTTCCAGACCTCGGTCTTGTTCTTCAGACCGTACTGGTTGACCAGAACGACCTCTGCCTTTATCCTCTCACCCTGCCAGGGATGAGAAGGGGTGTCGTAGGCCTTACGTGCGAATTTAGGATCTCCCATTCAAATCACCTCAGTTCCTCTTCTTGGATACACCAAGGGTCAGTCCGCGGCGGCCGTTGGACCTGGTCCTCTGACCTCTGACTTTCTTATGGGTCTCATGCCTTATCCCGCGGTAGCTGCGGATCATCTTCATCCTGTTGATATCGTCATTCTGGGTAAGCGTCAGGTCCTGGCTGATGAGGTGCATGTCAGCGCCCGTCTCGTAATCCATCTGCCTGTTGATGGCCCAGTTGGGGGCGTACTCCACGTATGAGAGAACACTCTCCTCCAATGCCTTGACCTGATCCTCCTGCAGAGAACCGATCTTGGCTGACGGGTCCACATTGGCTTTCCTCACAACGACCTGTGCGACTCTGCTCCCCACGCCCTTGATGCTCTGGAGGCCGATGACTGTTCTCTTCTGACCGTCTATGTCGCTGTTCGCGATGCGCACTATGAAGTTGAAGTTCTCATCCTCTGCTGCGGCATCCTTCTTCTTGGCGGGCTTCTTGCCTTCCGGCTCGCCCTCTGATTTCACTTTTGCCATTTCGTATTCCTCCGTAAATGTTCCCCAGGGGGATGCGCTCAAGCGCCTGTCCCCGGTCCTGAACGGTTCCCGGAGGGCGCTCTCGATATTCGTCTTCAAGACGGGTCTCGAGTTTACGTAGAACCTCGGATGAACTCATTATTTATAAAGCATTGCGTACGCAGAACATGGTACGCACGGGATACCCAGACGTGCATCTCCCGGGCTTCTTCCCGGGATGGTGTGAGATGAGTGCCGGAAGCCGGATTCGAACCGGCGAACCCCTGCGGGAAGAGATCTTGAGTCTCTCGCCTTTGACCAGGCTTGGCAATTCCGGCCTGAAGCCCATTAAGCCGCAACACGATATTAAAACTATTGCGGCTCAGGGGAGGGTCATGACCTCTCCTCTGGGCCCGCCTATGTACACCGTATGCTCCGATTGCGTGACGCATCCGCCTCTGACTTCCTTCAGTACTGCGTAGCTGGTGATTATACCGTGGCGCAGCAGCTTCTTGGTGAGAAGCTCCGCTTTGGGATAATCACAGGATCTGGCACAGAACGGGAACGTGGAGAATTCTTCCTTTACGTACTCGAAGAAGTCCCTTGCATCCTGATCGAGTATCGGCCGCTCACGGGCTATCCTGCATATGTTCCCCGGCCTGCCCGCCTTTATCATCCCTTCTCCGTTGGTGGCGAACGGCTCACAGGCTATTATCATCCCTGCAGCGAGAGGGGTCTTATTGCCGTCATCGTAATTCGGAACGGCCAGCCCCGAATGGAGGTTGTATCTTGTTATCTCGTGGCCTGTGAGGTTCCTCACAGGAACGAACCCGTCGGAGACTATGCTGGAGTTCACGGCCGATCCGATATCGGACATCGTCGTGCCCTCTCCGATGAATTCCATGACCATGTCCCTGGCTCTGCGGGACGATTCTATCAGGTCCCGATACCGGTTAGTGCCTACTTCGACAGTGCCTGCCGTATCACCGACGAAACCGTCCACATGAGCTCCGCAGTCTATCTTCACAACATCACCGATCTCGAACACCGTTTTATCGTTGGATGACGGGGTGTAGTGTGCCGCTATCTCATTCAGGCTTATGTTGCACGGGAATGCCAGACCGCACCCCTTGGATCTTATGTAGGATTCCACCTCTTCGGCGACATCGAGCAGCTTCACTCCCTCGGCGACCATGTCCATGCCGAGATCCCTGGCGGCGGCAGAAACACTGCCGGCTTTCCTGAGCTTCGTCAGGTCATCAGAGCTCAACATCTAACGCCTCTCTGATCTGGTTCCGGGTTATGGCGCCCTGTCTTACTATCTCTATCTCATCACCATTGATCCATACGATAGTGGACGGTTTGCCGAGACTGCACGGTCCGCTGTCCAGACAGGTCTTCGTGTACTCCGACAGATCCCGGGCCGCCTCCTGGGCCGTTACCGCATCAGGTTTGGAATGCTTGTTCGCGGATGTTGTTATTATGGGACCGAAGCGTCTCGCTATCTCCCTTGCCACCGGATGATCCGGTATCCTTACCCCCACTTTGTCCGACATGGAGGTCACGATGTCCGGCACATCGGATTTCTTCTTGATTATTATGGTCAGCGGCCCGGGGAGGAATGCCTTTGCGAGCTTCTCTGCCACAGGCGTTACCTCAGCTATGGTCCTCATCATCTCCAGATCGCTCACGGCGACGGAGAGCGGCATGTCGAAGGGTCTGTTCTTCGCTATGAAGACCTTCTTCGCAGCCGCCTCGTTGAACACATCAGCGCCTATCCCGTAAACGGTCTCCGTGGGGTATATGATCAGCTTCCCCTCCTTCAGATCCCCGACCGCCTTCTCCACGGCCTCCATTGTGGCCTCGCCCATATCCTCATTGCATTGGTATACCTTCAAATTCAAGCCCCCATCATCCGCATCGCCCCGCGCAGCTGCTCATAGCCGCCTTTGGCCAGATACGGCCCGTGTCCCGGATACAATCCGATTATATCATATCCTGAAAGCTTCCTGAGGGATGCTTTGAGCTCTCCCGCATCCCCGGTGGGATCCGTGGTGTTGCCCACTCCGTTCATGAATAACAGATCCCCTGTGAACAGTGCTTTCCTCTCTGCGTCGTACAGGCATATGCTGCCTGCGGTGTGCCCCGGCGTCTCTATCACGGTGAGGGTCCAGTCGCCGAGGTCCAGGACATCTCCTTCTTTCAGCCCCTCCACATCCGTCCTCTCTATCCTGCCGCCGAAGGCAGTCCCCATCGTGGCCTCTGAATCGCCTTCTCTGATCGGTTCAGCGTCACCTTCTCCCATGAGGATCCTCCCGGGGGAGAACTCCTTTATTATCCGGGCCATACCGCCAACGTGATCGAAATGGCGGTGGGTCAGAACAAGATAGTCCAATCTCCTGTTGTTCAGGAGCTTCCTTATGGAATTTAAGCTGGGCTCCGGATTGAAGCCCGTCCCCGTATCCACAAGCAATGTTTTCCTGCCTCCGTCTATGAAATAGATGTTCGAATCATAGAGCGATGACAGATCCACTTGCGTAACGGTCATGGGAAATGCGACAGTATCGGCATATTTAACCTATTCTAGAGGGAGTGAGAAATAGTTAAAGGGGGAGACTTCTGAGAGTCCCGATCCCGTTCAGTTTTTTGCCTGGCGGTTCGCTTCGCGCTCGGCTTTCGCCTCTGCGATGATCCTTTCCTTCTCAGCCTTCAGACCGTCGATGTCATCATATTTGGATTTGATTATTTTGCAGTCCGCAGCAGGGTCATAGGCTTTGCCTTCGGAGTACGATTCGTATACGTCCTCGCCGAGGATCCTCTTCAATTCGACGATGTCCTTCTCGATCTTCCGGATCTCGGATTCGATCTTCTCCTCATCGTACTTCTGCCCTATCTTACTGTCCACATTCTTGGCGCCGGCTTTGATGTCGTCCCAAAGTCCCATTTTTTTCACCTTACGGAATAAGAACTCAGAGGGAGTTATTACATTTAACGGAGAGAGCATATGCTCTGATACGATAAAAAATAAAAAATCAGGATGGAGGATGAGATTTTTTCATACGAAACCTGTTTAACTGCTAGACCACACCCCAGCGACGTCAAAAGAACTTTGGTTAGTGCGGGCTGAATACCTCGGAAAACCTCGGTACTTACACCCCACTTCCATCAAACTCATCATTTATGAGCGTTCTATGGGTGCCTCTTTTTCAAGATGACTTCGAGCTTAGATGCTTTCAGCTCTTATCCACTACCGCGTGGCTGCTCAGCAATGCCCTGCCGGACAACTGATAAACTAGAGGCGGCGAACCCCTGTTCCTCTCGTACTAAAGGGTCCTTCTCGTCAGGCACCAACACCTCCATCAAAAAGCAACAAAACTGTCTCACGACGTTTTAAACCCAGCTCACGATCCCTTTTAATGGGCGAACAACCCCACCCTTGGCAGCTGCTGCACCACCAGGATAGGGAGAGCCGACAGCGAAGTAGCAAGCCAGCAGGTCGATATGAACTCTTGCTGCTGACAACTCAATTATCCCCAGGGTAATTTTTCTGACATCAATCACCCCCACTCGGGAGGTTGATTGGTTCGTTAGGCCTTAGTTTCCTATCTCCGAACCCTATTATCTGGTTCCGAGTCAAGCTAGCTTATACCCTTACATTCTTCGGTAGATTTCTGACCTACCTGAGCTAACCTTTGGGCGCCCTTGTTATCTTTTTGAGGGCGTGGCGCCCCACCCGAACTGCCTACCTATAGATGTTCCTCCGGAGAGGTTAGTAGTAAAAACCGGCAAGGGCGGTGTTTCATCGTAGTCTCGGAGAGAAGCTGGCGCTCCTTCCTGGGTAATGACTCCCGCCTACCCTACACATGCCAATTCTTACCGCAACAACAGGTTGCAGTGAAACTCCATGGGGTCTTCGCTTTCAGATGGAGGGGTCTGGATTGTGCACCAGACAGATTGATTTCACTAGCGTCTAGGCGGGGACAGTAGAACTCTCGTTGGGCCTTCATGCAAGTCGCCAATTAAGCGACAAGGTATTACGCTACCTTAAGAGGGTCATAGTTACCCCCGCNNGGCCGCCGTTTACTGGGGCTTCGGTTCAAAGCTTCGTTTGTTTCCTCACTAACCTCTTCCCTTAACCTTCCAGCACCGGGCAGGCGTCAGCACTTATACTTCAACTTTCGTTTTCGCAAGCACCTGTGTTTTTGTTAAACAGTCGCCTGGGCCTCTTCTCTGCGGCCCCCTCATGCCACCACAAGTCAATATGGCTACACTACACGGGGCACCCCTTCTCCCGAAGTTACAGGGCTAATTTGCCGAGTTCCCTCGCCTAGATTATGCTAACACGCCTTAGGCTTCTCACCTAGGGACACCTGTGTCGGTTCTTGGTACGATTATAGAAGCTGACTCCGTATCCTTTTTCACGGAAACGGGGACTTATCGGAAGCGAGCCTACGCTCGCCTGATCACACATTCATCTCTTTCTCACCATGACGGTTCTCCGGAGACTTCGGTGCTTCAATACAATGGCTATTGTACTCCAACTATCCCTATCTGTCGGGATACGGACAAAGGAATCTATAGTACTGGAATATTAACCAGTTTCCCTTTCGACAGCGTCAATTAAGAACTGCCTTAGGATCGACTAACCCTTGGCTGACGAACATTGCCAAGGAACCCTTGCCCCTGCGGCGGTACGGATTCTCACCGTACTTTGCTGCTACTCTCACCAGGATCCTCATTGGTACACGGTCCACAGGACCTCACGGCCCCACTTCTGCCCATGCACCACGCCCCCTTACGAAATTACATTGCTGTATTCTAGAGTATCGGTAACCGGTTTTAGCCCCGTCCATTTTTTGGGCCCACAATCTCGACCGGTGAGCTGTTACGCTATCTTTAAAGGATGGCTGCTTCTAAGCCCACCTCCCGGTTGTCTTGGACTGCCGACGCCATTTTAATTACACTTAACCGATATTTAGGGACCTTAACTCTAGTCTGGGTTGTTTCCCTCACGGCCATCGAGCTTACCCCGGATGGCCTCACTCCCGACGTCTACGGTGATCGCATATTCGGAGTTTGACAGAATACCGAGGAATTTCTTCCCCTAAGTACCCAATCAGTGGCTCTACCTCACGATCTGCCTCAGTCGAGGTCTATCTGCGAATAGTTTCAGGGGGAACCAGCTATTTCCGGCCTAGATTGGCCTTTCACCCCTACACCCAAGTCATCCAAACGATTTGCACATCAGTACTGGTTCGATCCTCCACCTCCCTTTCAGGAGGCTTCAATCTGCTCAGGCGTAGATCGACCGGCTTCGGGTATCCGCGCCATTGACTCCAGGCGAGCACACCTTGTCCCTCGTTAAAAAACTGCGGACAATTGGTTTCCCTGTGGCTTCCCACTTCAAGTGGTTAACCTCGCCAATGACCAGAACTCCCTGGCCCGTTTTTCTAAACGGACAATATAACACTGGTCCACCATATTATGGCTTCTTCCCTTTGATGCTATATAAATCTTTGACCGCATGGTTTCAGGTCTTTTAACCTCCCGTTAAGGGTACTTTTCAGTCTTCGCTCACGCTACTACTGCACTATCGGACTAGAGACGTATTTAGGGTTGGAAGCGAATGCCTCCCGGATTCACGCGCGATATCCAACGCACGCTACTCTGGATCCTCTAAAATCTCCATGCAATCCTTCTTCTAAGGGGCTATCACCCTCTATGGCAGTGCTTTCCAGCACATTTCGAATATTATTGCGCCAGGAGTAAAAGAGTCCACAACACCACACCTCCCCAGGCTTTCACCAAGGGATTCGGTTTGCCCTGTACCGTTTTCGATCGCCTTTACTAGCGGTATCTCTGTTGATTTCTTTTCCTGCGGGTACTAAGATGCTTCAATCCCCCGCGTTCCCTGTCATTACTGACCATTCCGAAGAATAGGAAGTCCCATTAGGTCATCGTCGGATCATAGGCTTCATGCACCTACCCGACGCATATCGCTGCTTGACACGACCTTCTTCAGCGCTCTAGCCGAACCATCCCCCATGCGGCGTAGCATCGCCGCTGGCGTATGATCTAGCACACGTCCAGGTTTCGTATGATCGGCAATCATGGGGCTTTACCCGATCTCATCCTCCATGTCGGAGCCCTATGCCTCTTCCCCGGTCGAGGACCTCTCGCCGGGTGCATTTTCATCCTTATCCAACCAAAACCGTTGAACGGCCCTGGCGGAATTCCCGATTATCGAAGAGGTATATAATACCTCGTCAATCTTCATTTCCGTTCGATACCAGACCGAACAGATACACGATGGTTCACATCGCGCATCCCCCTCTAATCCCCCCTTCTATTTATAGGTTTAGGACTGAGCATGTCCAGTATCCACAGCGTGGCCTCAGAGGCCCGTGTTTTCCGAGCAAACTGCCGCCAAAGGAACGGGATCCGGGATATCGCTGCGGCGGGACATCCTCTCGATCTCCATGTCCTCCAGCACCGTGAACGCGATCTTCCCCACCTTCGTCTTCGGCATCTCATCCAGGAGCTCGAATTCTTTGGGCACGGCATACACGGAGATGTTCTCCCTGCAATGCGCCTTTACGGATCTCAGAACGGCATCTCTCCCTCCGGCCCCGGGCCTCAGGACCAGGAATGCCTTCACACGCTGGGACCTGATCGCATCGGGCACCCCGATGACGCATGATGATTCCACGGCGGGATGCCTGTTCAATATGTCCTCTATATGACTGGGGTATACGTTGTACCCGGAGCTTATGATCATCCTTTTGAGCCTCTGACGGAAATAGACATAGCCGTCCTCATCCATCATCCCTATATCCCCTGTATGCAGCCAATTACGCCCGTCATCGTGGAGCCTTAAGGTCTTCTCATTCTCCTCAGGCTCGTCGACGTACCCGATCATGACCGAAGGGCCGGATATGCATATCTCACCGTCCGTGCCGTACTCTGCGGTCTCCGTGGTGCCTATATTCACTATCTTATAGTATGTATCAGGGAAGGGTATCCCTATGCTCCCTCTCCTCTGCCCGCCCTTCGGAGTAAGACATGATGCGGTAACGCATTCCGTCAGACCGTAGCCCTCGCGCAGATCGGCCGAGCATTTCCTTTCCCTGAGGAACGCATCGGTCCTGTCCCTGAGACCGGGGGAGAGGACGTCACCGCCTACGAACACGCCTACGAGGCTGGAGAGATCCGCCTTCTTGAGGCAGTTATTGCGCACCATATGCTCGAACAGCGTCGGAACGGCCGCGATGAAATTGGGACGCCCCCTGACCAGCAGCTTAGCGTACGAATCCGGGGTGAATCTGGGAACGAGTATGCATGTTCCCCCCTGGCAGAGGAACAGATGAACCCCTATGCACAGGCCGAAGCCGTGGAACATGGGCATCGCCGAAAGCACCTTGACGTTTTCCCTCTGATAGAGTTCACTCATCTCTATGGTCTGCGTCATAGTGGCGTTGAAATTGGCTGAGGACAGGAGAACTCCCTTCGGAGTGCCTGTCGTCCCGCCGCTGTAGAGTATGACCGCCGGATCCTCGTGAGAGGAATCGGGATCGGGAAGCTCCCCGTCCCCGCTTCCGGCCAGGAAATCCTTCCATTTCACTATCTTATCCGAATTCGGCAGTGGCGGGACCTTCCTTCCTGTGGTCAGCGAGAACGCCAGACTGCCGACTGTCCCCATCCCGTCCTTTACGGATGTCACCACCAGCGTCTCCAATGGCGTCTCATCCTTGATCTTGATGAAATTGCCTGCGAAGGCATCCAGAGTGACGGCGATCCTGCTGCAGGAGTTCTTGAGATAGAAGGCCAGCTCATTGGGGGCCGACAGAGGGTGGACCATCACCGCCACCGCACCGATGCGGCTTGCCCCGTAGAAGGCGTGAAGGGCCTGAGGGCTGTTCGGCAGGCATATGAGGACGCTGTCACCCTTCCTGACGCCTTTTTTATGAAGTGCGGAGGCAAAACGCTCCACATCGGAGATCAGTGTCCTGTACCTGACTGATTTCCCCAGGAACTTGTAGGCTGTGTTGTCAGGATAATGATCCGCAGCCTCCTTCAGGCCGCCGTACAGCGTATACTCAGGATATTCAAGTTCTGGCTTCACGGGACCGTAGTGCTTCAGCCACGGCCTCGGTGTATCAGTCAGGGTTATCACCTCTGTATCCTTCTTCCATCACAGACGGTTCCTCCAAGAATTTTGTGAATATGTCTATGGACCTGGCGAAGTAAACTCCGTCAGCGATCCGCTCATCCACGGTGAAGGCGAAATCTATGTGGGGCCTCACGGCGTACCCGCCTTCAAAGGGCACGACCTTGTCATACTTCTCCCCTATGCACAGGAAAATGGAATTGGTCCCCCATTCATTGAGATGATGCATCGGGGCCCCGCACCCTATGCTCCCCATATTGGACACGAAGACGCTGGCGAAGTTGGGGTCGTCCTTTGTTATGCTCTTCGGCACCCAGCCGTGGAAGTCAAGGAACCTCAGGAAGCGCACTGCGATCCTGAGGAACCATCGGGGCATGTTCGCCAGGCCGTCAACGGCACTGTCCGTCCCTGTACTGTCTCCTTTGCGGGATGCGTTCACCTTACCGTATACCTTCTCGGATACCCGGAATATGTCGTCCCCGGGATCGACGGTTACGTTGACAAGATGGGATCCCGAGTCGTCCTCATAGCCTTCCTTTGCTACGAACCCCACTATCAGATCGTTCCTCTGATAGAGCCTGTAACCCTTCACGAATCTGTTGAGGGCGGGGCGCACAGCGCTTGTCCGGACCATCGCCGCCACCATTGAAGAGAATAATGAGACGCTGTTGCCCTCGATCCCCTTACGCTCCGAAACGTACTTCATGAGATTGGTCACATCGACGGACCGGATCAGAAACACCTCCGAATCCGTCCTGCGCGGCAGAAGATACGGTATTATCTTGTGCATCGGGTCAACATCCCGAATGTACGCACCGTCTCTTCTGTCCTTCCATTTCTTCCTGCTCATGGAGACCGAACCCATCCGGCGACGGCATCTGGGGCACGTCAGCTTATCAATATGGAGCACCGCATCATTCGGTTAAAATACATTTCGCAAATCTATAATGCCCGCCGCCCCTGGCCGGACGTCATCACGGAAGAAACACTATGAATGTGGCATTCGGGAGCAGACGTCTGAGTTCCCCGAGATCCGGATTGTAGAGGCGCACCGTATCCGGCCTGAATTTGGATCTTCCGAGGATCCTCGCCACCACCTCTGATTCCACTGTTCCGTCCACTTTCCACGCGCCTCCGTCCGCATGCACATCCGTCGATATGAATATCGGAAGGCGCAGGACCGTCTTCTCCTGTTCCGTGCAAACGTCTGAGAGAAGATCGATCTCATCCTTCCCGATCTGACAGACAGAGCCGTCCTTGGTCCTGAAGGTCAGGTCCCCGCTGTCCGTATGCTCGGCGAGAGTGCGTCTGCCCGCGGGTATGCACGGATTCATATCACGCATCAGATTATTGACGTCCACGGCTACGCTGATGCCGTCCGGCGATATAACGCTGCTTCGGTTCGTTGTCAGTATGAGAGTATAAAATAATAGCAATAACCTAACGCCGTTCATGACAGATGACGAAACGCTGAATATGCTGTCCTCTCACCCCTGCTATAATGAGGAGGCTCACAGAAAATATGCACGGATGCATGTACCTGTGGCACCACGTTGCAATATACAGTGTAACTACTGTAACAGGAAGTACGACTGTTGCAACGAGTCCAGGCCCGGGGTCACCAGTGAGATCCTCTCCCCGGAGGAGGCGGCGGACAAGATAGCGTACGTCAAAGAGCGGATACCCGAGCTGAAGGTTATCGGGATAGCGGGCCCGGGAGACGCTCTTGCCAACGAGGAGACATTCAGGACCCTGGAGCTGGTGAAGGAGAGGTTCCCAGACCTGACGCTCTGCATATCCACCAACGGGCTCATGCTGCCTGAATACGTTCAGAGGCTGTACGATCTCAATGTGAGATTCATCACTGTCACCATAAACGCCTGCGATCCCTCCGTATCCGAGAAGATCTACAGCACTGTCATGTGGGACGGCAAGCGCCTTACCGGCAGACCGGCGGCGGAGAAGCTCCTGGAGAAGCAGCTGGAAGGCATAAAGATGAGCGCGGACCTGGGCATATTGGTCAAGGTCAACGTCGTGATGATCCCTGAGATCAACAAGGATCACATACCGGACCTCGTAAGGAAGGTCAGGTCCCTGGGAGCGCATATCGTGAACATCCTTCCGTTGATACCTGTCGAGGGCACCAAGTTCGCCCATCTGCGGGCTCCGACCCCGGAGGAGCGGAAGAACATGATGGATCTGTGCTCTGCGGATGCGAAGATGATGCGCCACTGCAAGCAGTGCCGTGCGGATGCCATCGGATTACTGGCCGATGACAGGTCCGCGGAGTTCGCCGGATGCGGCAAGACAGGGTGCAGCCCTTCGAAGGCGCCCATCTCTGACATAATAAGCAAGGACGAGGTGAAGGTCGCGGCTGCATCCTCCGACGGGGAGCGCATTGACGGAGGGTTCGGGAATACTGAAGCGTTCAGGATCTATGCCTCGAACGGCGAGACAGCCCGCTTCCTCAGGGAAGTGAAAATGGATACGGGCACGCAGCTCTCCATGGGGGATCATGCAGAGCATGTGTCCAAGGCCGTTGAAGCAGTCAGCGGCTCCGACATCGTCGTGGTAAGGGAGATAGGGCATAAGCCGGCCGATGAACTGGAACGTCTGGGCATCATCGTGGAGATCGCGAACGGAGATGCTCTTACAGCGGTCCTCAAAGCCGCGGCGGATGCCATGAAAGCGCACTCCGGCAAAGGCTGAGGGACCTCCCGGGAGCCCGGGAGAGCATGATATTTAAATGAGCATTATATCCCCGAAGACAGAGGGAGATCACCCGTATGGATGCGGAAGAGCTTAGAAGCGCATATATAGAATTCTTCAAGGAGAGAGGGCACGCACAGATAGCATCAGCATCCCTGGTGCCCGAGAACGACCCCACGG
>LSQX01021583.1_pt1 | contig 48242 bp, 25 predicted proteins | sample 654561 | NCBI WGS metagenome assembly LSQX01 (sample SAMN04489861, study PRJNA283612) | anaerobic digester metagenome | isolation source: 4 biogas reactors fed with cattle manure at either 37C or 55C with and... | place: Denmark: Kongens Lyngby | collected 2014
GTGAATTAATCGGTTTATGTTCCTTAACGGAAACTTATAAACAATATTGTTTAAATTTGTTAATTTTTAATTTTTTAACCCCTGATTCGCATTTCTTATTCGCCTTTACAACTATTCCAAAAGTCTGCAACTATTTGGAAAGTTGATTTTTCAACTTTTGAAGTGGTTGGACTATGTACGGCTTTTGACGGAAACCCTTCAAATAGTTGAAATAAAGAAAAACTTAACAACCCCGCGATGGGTGAAAACTAAAATTCACGCTATTTAATCCTAATTACAGGCATTCAAACACATCCGAAGATGGGGTGAGCAGTTACCTTAATTATTTTATTCTTTTATAATTTTCTGTGTGAAAATTGCATTTTCTGAGTTTGTAAGTCTTATTAAATAGACTCCTTCGGAAAGGTTCGAAACATTCAGTTTAATCTGATTTGTTCCGAGTACTTCAGACTTAACAATCTCTCTTGATCCATTTGAGTTGAAAACTTCAACTAAAACAGAAGCGGCATTTTCATTTTCTATTGACACAAAACAGAAGTCTCCAACAGGTTGCGGATAGATGCTCACTTGCGAAGCGTCGATTCTTTTTACACTTGACGGAGTTTTAACCGCGATAATTCCTTCGTTGATTCTGCTTGTATCCCAAATCAGATTATCTCCCGGAGTTTCAGGCAGAATAGTTGAGAAATTACCGGTGATATTCGGAGCTTCGAAAATCTTAAACTCCATTCCATCTGCCCATACCAAACCGCCTAAATTCCTCATATCAAGCGTTCCGTTCAGGTAAAGAATTCCGCCGACTTTTAGTTTGTCGTTGGAGGAAGATCCGACTTTGATAATCGCTGTAGTATTAGGAGTAAGCGTCAAGTTCTTATTGAAATTGAGAATTCCGAAGTTCGTTTCGGTTAACCCCGGCATTACAACAGATGAATTGGTCATCAACACATTTCCGTCAAGAGTTCCCGTTCCGATTAATGAAGCCGAGTTTCTAACGCTCAATGTTCCGGTTCCGGTAGCTCCGCCAATTCTATTTCTAACAACAAGAGTACCATCAGAGACTACAAATGAGTTCGTTGTGGTAGATGCATTTGTAAGTGTCCAAGAGCCTGTACCTAATTTGGTAACCGTTGCTCCCGGAAGTATTGAGCCATCAAACACAGCATCTTTATTATTCGATCCTATGTGCCAGTTACCTCCACCTACTTTTGAAGAAGCAGCTCCGGCTAACGAGCCAAGTTTTACTACTTGAGAATTATTTGTTCCTGAAGCTCCGATAGAACTATAAGCTCCCATAAAGACATTGTCGCCAAGATTTATTGAAGCTAATGGGAACGCGATTGGATTTGCTGTAATTCTGAAGTCTCTTCCGGTTACATTGATTGTTCCCGTAAAATCAGCTCCACTTGCAACTAAATCATTTCGTACGTAGGGCACATAAAAATTGAGAGTACCCGCCCCTGAAATAGTTCCATTAATGTTACAGCGGCTGGAAGCATCAATTCTTGCCGTGTTGTTTTCAGGAATCGTTATATACCAGACAGCTCTTTGGTTATAATCGGCACTGTTGTCGAACATTCGGATTCTTGCGCCATTTTCCATTCTGATAACACCACTTTTTCCAAAACCGGTTCTATTCATTTCTAATGTTCCCAAGCCGACAGTTCCTCCTTTTATTACAGTTTCACCGCTATATGAGTTAGGCGAACTGCTTGACAAGTTCAATTGTCCGGCTCCTTCTTTCACCAAGCCTCCGCTTCCCGTAACAATCCCGGTAATGGATACGACTCCATTGGAACGCGGCACATCAATAGTATCCGTACCTTGTATGGTTAATCCCCTATCGGTATTTGAATTGACGGCGTCCACTATCAAGCGTGAATCGGTCATAACCCAGTTTGCCGGATTTACAGAAGCTTGTCCGAGAACACCGGCAACTGAAGATTGATTTAGTCCACTAACTCGTACTAATGAATTTGTAAATAGAGTTTTTCCGGTGTAAGTGCTTTGGATATTTCCTAAGTCAAGTAATCCTTTTCCTTCTTTTACAAATCCTCCGGTCCCTCCTATTCCGCCTGCTCCTGTAAATATGTACGATTTTGTATTGTTATTCACATAAATACCGTTCGCGATCATAGATTCGGTCAGATTTACACTTGTGGAGAGAGCAGAATCATCGAAAACAACACTGTCGTTTTGTACAAAGAATGTATTTTGTTGTGGTGTATCGATGGTTTTGAAGTTTTCAGTCAAATAATCCCAGTTGGAATCTGTAGAGCCTGTCCAGATTACATCTGAGGCAGAGCGTGTTTCTTCCACTATCAATTGAATTTCATTACCGGCTATTAGCATTCTTACAGGCAATCCGGAAATACCCAAGATATTAAAATTATCTTTTGACCCGGAGAAAGTTCCGGTCCAGGTAATCAATGAATATATTCCGGGATTCAACGACCCATTGATAACAATGTTATTTACACCGTTCGCTGTAAAATCTCCATTAATATGAATCGAGTCATTCTTCTTCGGATTATCAGGATTAATATCAAATTCAAGCGTAGATTTACCGGGCAGAACAACCGTGCTATTTATCGTAATTTTTCCTAAATCTAGCCCATTTCCGGGAGAAAGTCTTCCACCTTCTACGTTAAGCCCCGGGTGGAGAATGATTCCGCCATTCAACACAACATTTCCCATCAGAGTACCTTTTGCCCGCAGGTCGATTTCGCTGCTTGAACTTCCATTCAGACAAAGGATTCCTTCCGAAATCAACGTTTTACCGGTATAATTGTGGTTTCCGTTCAGCGTAAATTTTCCATTTTGAGATTTCACTAACTCCATTGTTCCGGTCAATTTACCGCTTCCTCCGAGTTCATAATCTTTCCCTTTCGGATTCATTGCCCACAATTTAGAAGGAGCAATATCGGAATTAATTTGAATAATCGCAGAATTATCACCTGAAATATCAAACATCACATCGTCTCCGTTTGCAAAGACAGACTTAGTTACATCATCTTGAAGCACAAAGTTTGGAGAAGTCAAGTCAAACGCAGTACCCGAATCCCAAGTCAACTTCGCGGTATGAATTGGCGGAATGGGTGGGGTCGGCATATCATATCCGAGATAGAAATCAGGGAATGGCGACTGATAATATCCTTTTGTGGTAGCTTGATTTCGATAAGCCGGATTTTGCATCAGACAGTAAATTCGGTGTATCGTTGGATAGTCAGTGGAGAAACCGACAAAACCCGGATTTGTTTCCACAGAAACTCCATTTACTAAGACAGAACCCCTTTTCTCCAATATTACCTCTTCACGCCAATCGCCGATGATATCTCCAAAAAAGGCCGGTCTTACTCCATATTCGGACTTAACCGTATAATTCGTCATTTTTGCAAATTCAATAAGCCGATTCGAGAATGCACGATTGGATCTGACAAATTTTCTGACGTCTGCATTAAATCCGTTCCCATCCGGCGAGGAGAGATCTTCTCGATCTAATTCTCCATCCCACCAAACTCCCTCATGCGGGAAAGGCGCGTTCCCTTCAAATAAAATATTTCCTTGCGCATCATAGATATTGGGCATTGTTGACCAGAATTCATACCCGATACGAGTTGGGTCAATATCCATACACTCACCTCTACCAACATCACCAACAGATGAAAGATAATACTTATGGATAGCCTCACCGGTAGCCGCGTCATAAATTAACTGCCCAAGCATACTTGGAGCATTTTGTTGAATGGCAAAAGTTTCAAGTCCCGGTCGCTCAGGATTTAAATCACCTGTACGGAATCGGTCACCATGACTTATATTCGCATTAAATGCCAAAGTTCCATCGTATTTTAATCCATAACCTATGTCAAGCAGTTCATCCCGCCCATCCAAAGTTACGTCGGCTACCCGAATACCGTGTCCCTCGGCAGCCGGCGTGAGTCCACGCTCCCAGTTCCACCAGTTTACGAGAGATCCATTTTTATCATATCCGTACGTTGAGGCGTAGTACCAATGCTGTTTATCTAAGGTGCGTGTCAAGTAAACATATCCTACACTCGGACGCTTACCATCCAAGTATAAAATTCCCATATGTCCATTCAGACTGCTGTATTCTGTCCCCATAAAACTCGCCTTGTTATCTCGGGTATAATTTGAAGGGAGCTTCATGGCAATTGTATTTTTCTCAATTCCGGTAAGTCCATCAATTACCGTAATGTAGTGAGGTTGATTTCTGGTGTTTTGCAAATCATAATTCACAATTCCATCTCCATCTGAATCATAAGGCGCATCTATTCCATTTACACCTTTTCCGTTCGCAAAGACTGTTCCGTCGCTGCTTTTAATGATTACTTCGGCCTTGTTGTCGCCATCCATATCATATGCAATCACCATATCGTTGTGTCCTTGAGAAATCGGCACGTTGGGCCCCATGTCAATTGTCCACAATAATGTTCCATCCCGAAGGTAACCTTGCACTTTATGCGTATTCGTTCCATCGGTAGAAAGTCTGTCAACAACATAATCATACTCTCCATCACCATCTAAGTCAGCAGGCCAAATAAATTTTGTAGAATACTTGTGCAGCTCTAATCCATCTTTCGCCGGGTCGTAAGTAATATCCAAGAAAGCGCTGCGATAAAGAGTTGTATATCCTCGTGTTGGGAGAGAGAACTCCTTGCTCGGACTCCCTTCGACTCCATCAATTACGGTAGTAACATAAACTTTTCCTCCTGCTCCAAGTTGTGACGATGTGGCTGTTAGATTTGTAACAGAAAGAGGTTCCGGGTTTAATTTCACATACGTGCCTCCTCTAAGTTGAGCATACACATTATAAAGCACATCTTCGGGATCCTGAGCCAGGTATCTCCAACTGATAAAATAACCGCCAGAATTGTTTTTTACAGCGACTACTCCTCTATCAAGGTATTCCATTTTTCGTTGTGCGGAAAGTTGTCCATTAAAAAGGAATGGAATAACAACAAGTGAGAATACGATTAAAAGTCGAATGAATTTTTTCATAATCGGGTTGTATTTAAGATCAAATACACTGTGTAGAAAAAGTAGTTTTTAAGTTTTTAAAAAAATGCCCCTTTCGGAAAGGTTTTCCGCAAAGGGACATTTTTATTTAAATAATTACTCTATTATTTATTTTCGTATTTATTAAAAGTTTTGAACACACCACTTGTACCATCGGTATATTTAACTTTTACAATTACAAATCCATGATGGTTTTCTTTAACTTTTTTACCTGTCAGGTCAAAGTAGTTAATAGATTCAATTTCTTTGCTGAAATCAATTCCCTTAACACCCGTATCACCACCTTTGTAGGTTAGCACGCCTGAGAAGAAATCAAATGACCAGTTTTCTGAAGGCAATACCACGGAGTTAAATCCATATAAATCACCTCCTTCACCATCTGCTTCATAGTAATTTGGAGCATCAATAATCTTGAAATCTACAGGATTTCCGGGTAAAGCATCAACAATTACCTGAAGTGTTCCTCCATAATAGAAGTCACCACCGGCAGTTATTTTATCAGATGTTTCACCATTAATTCTAATCACAGTTTTTGATGTCGGACCTAAGTCAACGCTATTACTGAAATTAAGACTTCCTTCTATCGTTCCATCAATTACAGCACTTGGTATATTGATTGAACCGATTCCGGCTACAGTAGCTGTATCAGCAACATTGAAAACTCTTTCATCTACACCTTCAAAAGTAGGTGCAAACAATGAACCATCAACAATTAGTTTTCCGTCAACTACATAAAAGTTTCCTGCAAAATCCGTGCTGTTACCGGTAAGCGTCCAGCTTCCTTTACCTACTTTAGAGATAAACAACTTAGGATTATCACCTTTTTCATTGAATGTTCCTGCAAATACTTCGTCTGTATTTAATCCTCCGATATAATAATGAGTAACCCTTAGAGCTGCGCCAAATACTCCTGAAGTTTCTGAAGTAGAAGATAAAGCTCCAATATGTCTGTGTGCAGTTACGTCACCTGAGTTTGGTGGATTTTCGTTATGAACATAGTAAACATGGTCTCCCAATACTATTTTTGAATTCGTATGATCAATCGTTGTTCCGAAATAAGTAGTATCACCAACAACAGTAGTTACATTTATCGTCGCGCCGTTTACATTGTTATTCATTCTCGGCATTTGAGAATATGAATAGCCTGATTGATTTCCTTTAACTTGAAGTATGTAATTCACTTCATCTACTCCGGAGATATCCGAAGAATAATCAACTTGCGAAGATGGAATAATCGTAAGAGCTCCTCCAGATCCTGTAATAGGTTTATTGTATGAAACATTTGGCGCCATATCTAATGTTACACCGTCTTTTACGGTAAACAGATTTGCAGCCTCAGCGTGAGAAACTCTTAATGTTCCTGCATTGAGTTCAACACCGCCTTCTAAATGGTTCTTAAATCCAATATCGGCAGATTCATTAACCACAACTTTTCCGGTACCTTTGATACTTCCCGCGCCTTTAATCACGTAATCTGCAGCTGATATGGTAACATCTGCTTCTCCTAAGTCCAAGTCATCATTTAAGTTCACTTCTTTTATCGGAGCATCTGCTTTTGAAAAAGCTACCGCATTGGTATTTTGATACGCTAATCTGTTCGTGTTGTCTGTAGTGAAATTATCATCAAGCTGATTCCAGAATTCACCTTCACCTGTCCAAGTGTAAGTTCCTGTAGTAGCGGCGGTTTTCTTAAATTTAGCAATCAAAGTCGCCCCGGTATTCAATTCAACTTCTACACTATCAGTACTTGCAGATTGATCAAAAGCGTAATAATTTCCATTCGCGACGAATGTTTCTTTATCAGATGCCAATAAGTAGTACTCTAATCCAACCTCTTGTTGTGGAACTACACGTTGCGCTTTGGCTTCTCCACCATCTAAATCTTGATAAAGAATTGTAACATCAGCTCTACCCAATGACAATACTTTTTCATATACCTGAATATTATCTAAAGTTAACGCCATTGTCTGAACGGTATTACCATTTCCGTGAGGAGTACTTCTTGATTGGTTAATCCCAATTCTGGCGATATCCGTTGCTGCATCATCAATAAATGGTAAGTCAGAAATAGTTTCGGTATTTACCGGATTTTCCAAATCTGTGATTGTCAATGAAACAATTTTTTTAGTTGTAAAATCAATTTCTGCCAAGATATGATATGCGCTTCCTACAGCAAAATCCACATTGGTTATTGAAGCTTCGTTAATTGAATCTGTCAGATTAATAATTTCTGTACCTTCCTCTCTTTGAGTCATTCTCAATAAACCACCACCTTGTCCAAATACACGTGGTGTTTCGGGTGAAATATCTTTATTCCATACGTGAAGTTTTCCGGATGTCCCAACGGCATAGATTACCAAAATAGCATCATCATTTGCAGTTTCATCATCGGCAAGTACCGGATTGCTACCAAGCAGGTAAACTGCTGTCGCGTTTTTAGGTCCTACTTGAGCTCCCTCAGAATCCCAGTCAAACTCAACAAATACAGTTGGTTTATCAGTAATCGGTGTAAAAGCTAATTCAGCTCCGCGGTTTCCACCTCCGGAACCACCGGTATAAACTACATGACCATCTTTCACTTCGACACCTGCATTTCTTCCAAAAACGGCAGAAGAACCTCCGGAACCTCCGCTTCGTTCTGTAAATGCTGATGGCATCATTGTAGCTCCTTCAAAGTCCTCGTCTATAAAATATCTGTTCCAGTATTCCTGGGAAGATACAAAAGCGACTGTAATAAACAGCCCTAAAAATAATGTAAGTAATTTTCTCATGATACGTTTTTTTTAATTATTTAATAGTAAGTTTGATTTATAAATTTTGATTACCTGCAGTAAGAAGTTTTTTACCGCAGGTAACGCATAACAAAATTAGATATTCTAGGATGTATTCTTATATGAAATTTGACATTATTAGTATGAAAAATGACCGCTACAATATAATTTAACCTATATTATTAATTATTTTTCACAAAACGTATTGTACGTTTTTGTTTGTCATTGCTAATATTCAATAGGTACATTCCTTGATTTAAATTTGCAATATCAAATGTCTGAACTTCTCCCGCAGAAGCATCTACGGTGAAATTGCCGGCAATTTGTCCTGTCAATGAAATAATTTGAATATCAAATTTACCCGTTATATTGAAGAATAGTCTTAAGTATTCATTGACCGGATTATTAAGCAAGCGAATCTCATTATCCGAAAGCAGTTTAACAGTTCCTGTAGGTGCAATAAAAGTAAAAGCTAAAGTATCCTTAAAGGTGTGTCCTCTAAAGTTCATCTCCAAAGAAATCTCATTTTTCACATCTTGTTCATAATCAAACCTATTAAGAACTATCTCCTTTGTCGTTTCACCTGTGGACCATTGGTAATCTATCGCATTAAATATCGGATTGACAGTATAAGTGTTTTCTTCAATAAGAATGTTTTTCTCAGGGAATATATTTTCTAAATCTGCTCCAAAATAAAAGCCTGTATGAGTGGGCTGATTGTAAGCGACGTTTTGATACACGACACTCATTCTGTAAACAGGATCTTCCAAAAATGTATGAAAACGATAATCAGTTGGATAGGTTGTCATGTAGATCCTAACAAACTTATTGTCATTAGTTCTGAGGATAACTTCTTCTCTCCAATCACCTATCACATCTGCTACAAGTGAAGGATTTGCTTTCGAACCGTTATTTGAAGCAGCTTCGGCAGATGCGTTGAGGAGTGTAATCATATTGTTATTTTGGTAATTATACTTCGTAACATAAGGTCCATCCTGTAACTCACGGAGCAAATCGCCATCCCACCATGCCGCCATATTCATAGAAACACCTGCGTTTGTCAAGACCCGACCGTCTTCGGAAGAGCGTACACCGCCTGATCTTGAAGACCACCATTCCATGCCTCTGCTATTGGGATCTATATCTGTTCCCATGCCTCTGCCAACATCATCGGTTGATTTAATCTGATAAATCACCTCTCCGGTTTTAGCATCGCGCAATGTTGTTCCGTCAACTTTATTTTCATGCACATCAAGCACTTCCAATCCGGGTCTTTCGGGGATAAAGTCAGTTAAATGAATGGCATCGCCATGCCCCATTCGGGTTGTATAAAGTCCCGTTCCATCGTGATCTACAGTCATAGACCCGTAAATAATTTCATCAAATCCATCGCCATCCACATCGCCAACTCGCAGGTTGTGATTGCCTTGACCGGCATAACCATTAAGAGCTGTGTTGCCCCAGGTATCAAATTTCCATCTGCGGGTGAGCTTTCTATCTTTATAGTCATAAGCCACCAAAACTGTTCGTGTGTAATAACCACGACACATAACCACACTATGATTTTCTCCTCCTAAGTAGGCAACACATGCCAAGAAGCGATCTACCCTATTCCCGTAATTATCTCCCCATCTATCTCTCAACTCATTTCCCGACTGTGACAGACGAGGAATTTCATTTCCGTTATTATACAGGCTAAACCTGGGAGGATCGTATTCGGTGGTTACGATTTCAGTCCCGGTAGCTCCATCAAAAACGGTCAGAAACTCCGGACCGGATAAAATATATCCGCCGCTGTTCCGATAATCTGCGTTTTCATTATACTCCAAGTAAGTAATATTCTTAAAATACTTCTCTTTGTATTCAGGAAAGTAAGCTTTACCCACGGGGGTTCCCACAGCATCATATGTTCCTTCGGCTGTTTTGCAAACTACTTCCGCTTTTCCATCGCCATCGAGATCATATACCATAAACTGAGTATAATGTGCTCCTTCCCGGATGTTGATTCCAAGATTTATTTCCCACATAAATGTACCATCCAGTTTATAGGCCTGTATTACCGGAGGATCCGTAACTCCTGATTGAGCATTATCACGCCCTGCTCCGGCACGATGAATTACCAGCTCCATTTCGCCGTCACCATCTAAGTCAGCAACCACAGCATCGTTTGGCGCATAATTCCAATCGTCATCTCCTTCTACTTGTTTCATCTGAATTTCGATATACGGTCCTTTTCCTCCCGTGCTATTGCCTTTCATTACATACTCAGCGACATAATCAGCACTTTCCACGCCATCTATCACTTCCTTAAGCTTGTATATCAAAGCAACTTGATTTTTTTCCTCATAAGAAAACCACGTGCTGTTTTTTATCGGCGTATCGTTAATTTTCTCCAACACATCAGGCATTGAAGCACGACCTTTATAGATGTTGAAGCTCAGATTTTTATCATCTGTAGATAGATATCTCCATGAAACATTGACATTTACAGTTAGCGGAGTCGGAGCTCGATAAGCCACTAATCCCCGACCTAAGTTTTCTTTCAGAGGAGTTCCGACTGAAAAAGCTCGGACGCTAAAAAAAGTTAAAAAAAACAAAACAGAAAAAATGAAATAAAATAACTTTTTCATACGATTATAATTTATTTNNTGGAACACGCCATTAATCATTCTCTTAGGTTTTAGATTTATTTTAAATGGCTGTTTCATCTGGTTAAAATTTTAATTTTAATATATTGTCATTCATTTGGCAAAGTAAAATACCAACTTCTCTCAGCAGATAAATCAGGCGCCGGTTGACCTGCTTTTAAGTATTTTCCTCTTAAGGTTTCATTCAAGAACGAACCTCCGGAACCGTTTTCCTTTTGGTAACGTCTTGCATAACGAATCAAATCAGTCCATCTGTGACCTTCAAATGCAAGTTCTAAGCCCGCTTCATTTAATATCATTTTTTCAACAAACGCGATTGAATCCTGATGTGTAGTGATATGCGACATATCGATGTTTGGCAGATTCACACGACCTCTCACACCCGCACCATCTCTCCAAGGAGAACGTAAGTAAGGCTGTTCTGAATTTCGAGCATCAAAGTAATAGGGTTCCGGATAATTATTCCCGGGTCCCCAACTGCTTTGAGCTATAGAATCACCTCTGTACTCTGAGCCATCTTCATGTCTCCATCTAAAGGCTTCACCTTTTATTCCATCATTTACCAATGCCCATGCCAAGCGAGGATATCCTGCTCTGTTAGCTGCTTCAGCATATCTTAAATTCAGAATGGCAGCACGGTATAAGAACCACTTACCGGATTGCTGAAATGGTTTGTTTATCGCATCGTAATCGTATGAATATTTTGCAACGAGATATGTTCCATCCGCTTGCTCTTCTACACCACCCGAAATTCCGCGACAATCATACGGGAAACCATTATTTTGAACCTGCGCGCCCCACAAATCACTTATCGCGTAATCAGATGGTTTTAATAAGTATTTCCCTTTACCTTGATTTGAAAACAGCTCAATGAAAGGATACTTTGGAGCAAATTTATAATCAAAAGTCATCTCCCAGATCATCTCTTCTCTCACACCTTGATTGTCTGCGGGAAGTGAAAACATTCCTCTCCAGGCATTGTAGAGAGTTGACAGGTCTTGCTGTTTGTATCTGCTGTATAATACGGCGAAATAATCTACTTCACCTCCGGTCCACACCCAACTGTAAAGTCTGTTTTTTCTATGCTGTCTTCTGTCTGTCGCTGCCAAATCTTCTCCTTCTGAAAGGACATCTCTGTAAATTGTCGCGGCTTTTTCATATTCATTGTTAAATAAGTATAAATCTCCGAGAAGACATTTTTTATTTATAAAGAAAGGAACCAGACTATACCCATCGAGCGTATTTGCAATTAGCTGCGAATTCAAGTACGGTTCTAAGGTGGGGAGATTCTCCATAAAAGAAATAAGTGTCGGAATTAATTGATCTAAATTCAGCACATTCCCTTTGTACTTATCAATATCACTGATATCAACCACAGGATCTACAATGTATGGAACTTCTCCAAAATGAACTCCAAGCTGATAGTACAGCCAGGTTCTTAGCGCGCCTACATCTGAATATCGTTCTTTGTGTTCTTCTGTTGTCAGTTTGTTTTCTTTCAGCATCAAATCAAAGTTGTAGAGTATATCATTACAATTCTGTATTACTCCATAGAACTTTTGAACACTAATCCACGGGTTAGCTTTATCCGGCTGATGGTTATTGATTTCTATGAGGTCTAATGATGCGTTTTCTGTTACGTCAAGGTATTCACCCCGTAGCTCATTGAGCACCACAACTTGTTCTGCTAATTCCATAAACTGACCATACAGTCCTTTGATAGCATTGTCGGCATCATCGAGTGTGTTGTAATAATCCTTATACTCTACTGCTTCTTCAATATCAGAATTTAAGCACGAGTTCAGCATTATGAGGCCGGTCAGAATGTAAAAAAATATTTTAATATTAAACTTTTTCATTTGCTCCAATTTAATGTGTTTTTTTTTATTCGATTTTCAATTAGAATAACTTTATTGCTGTTTTTTCTTAAAAAAATTATTAATTACAATTCTAATTTTACTCCAATAGAATAGATTCCCGGTTGAGGTGTTAAAAATGCATCAACTCCATAGTTGAGGATGTTTTGTCCAATAGCAAATTCGGGATCAGAACCTTTGTATTTTGTAAGTGTAAACAGGTTTTCAGCATTCGCGAAGAAAGTAGCGCTATTCAAAAATTTCAAGTTGACCGGCAAACGATAGGCTAATGAAACCTTCTTCATTTTCAAGTAAGAACCATCTTCTATCCATCTGTCTGAAAAACGCGAGTTACCCATTGGGTCATTAATCATCGCACGAGGCACTGAAGTGATGTCGCCATCTTTTTTCCATCTGTTCAGCACAGCCGTAGTCTGGTTATCATAGGTAGAAACACTCTCTAATTTTGACCGGGTATAGTTATATACATCATTTCCTAAGCTATAAAGCATAAATACTGACAAACTCCAGCGGTCGTATCCAAAATCATTGGTAATAGAACCAAATAAATCCGGATTTGGATCTCCAATGACTTGTTTGTCTTTTTCATCGATTATATTGTCGCTTGAGAAAGAATTTACAAATCTTACATCGCCGGCAGAGAAAGGAGTAACTATAGAGCCATGCACTAAAACTAAACCTTCTGCTGCAGCTTCTTGCTGTGTAGCATAAATTCCGTTGGTCTTGTAGCCGTAAAATTGCCCCATCGGTTGCCCTACTTCAGAAATTACTTCGCCGCCAATTATACGGGATATCGTCCGGTCTCCTTTCAGGCTTGTGATTTTATTTTTATACGTACCTGCCACAAATCCGAGATCCCATGTAAATTCAGTGTTTATTATCCTTGAATTAATGGCAAAATCAATTCCGGTTACCTGCATCGAACCACCGTTTGTAATGTATGATTTGAAGCCGGTGATAGGCAGCGCGGGTGACAGTGTGATTAAGTTGTCAATTTTAGTTGAATAAAAGTCCAAACTAAAGTTGACTCTTTCGGTCAATAACGAGGCATCAACTCCAACATTAAATTTTGTGGATGTTTCAGGTCTCAAATTAAAGTCCACCAAGTTACCTCTTACTAACCCGTAAGTACCTAATATATTGGTAGAAACATAGTATTGTTTTGCAGAATAATTACCGATATTGTCATTTCCTGAAATTCCGAAACTAGTTCTCAGCTTCAACATATCTATCATATCAGCATCTTTCAGAAACTCTTCACCCGATACTAACCAGGCTGCAGAAAGAGAAGGGTAAAGCAGGAATGAACTTACATTTTTTCCAAATCTGGAAGAGGCATCGGCAGAGGTAGTAAAGTTAAAGAAATACTTATCCATCAACCCGTAATCTACCGTTCCAAAAAAGGACATCCAGTTCCAGTTTCCGATTGACCCACCTACTCGGCTCAACAGTGGATCACCATATCCAATCGACCTGAAATTGTCTGAACCGGAGTTAAACGCCAGCCCCCAATCGTCTTCAGATTGATTCATCTGATACCTTATTCCGACCTTGGCAGTCAGTGCATTGTTGGCATTAAATTTCTTATTAAACTGACCGGATCCTTCTGAATAAAGCGAGAATATCCGATCCACTCTGTGACGCATTTCGTTTCTGACTGCTCCTAAATCAAGGGTATCAAATGCTACTCCGTTTGTAGAATAGAATAATCTTTCTCTCTCTTTGTTGAAATTGACTCCAATCAAAGCATTTGCCTGAAAATTTTCATTGAATTTGTATTCTCCCTCAAGATTTCCGACAAATCTAAACTGCGTATTGCCTCTGTCCGAATTGTGAATTAACGCATAAGGGTTGGAATTGGAAAACATGTCATAATTCTCAAGTGCCGGAGACATACTCGCATCGCTGTTATAGATATTTACAGCCATGAATGGTGATTTTACCATTGCCGAGTATATCGGATTAATGTTTTTGAATGGACCTTCGTCAATCAGATTTCTGGAAGCATACACAAAACTCATATTGGCTCTTAATTTTAACTTTGTGGTCAAATTAATTTCTGAGTTGAATCGTGTGTTAAATCGCTTGAAATCTGTACCGATAATTGAACCGCTTTGCTCCAAGAAAGCGACTGACAACGCGTACAAAGCCACTTCATCTCCACCAAAAACATTCAGATAATAGTTTTGATTGAAACTGGGCGCATAGATTTCGTTTTGCCAGTTTGTATTATGATTATACCTGTAATAATCTACGTTTCCATCGTATCCCCAGTCTTTCAGTTCAGGTTTTTGGGTGTTGATATAGGGCAGAGCTTCCACCTGTGCCGATGTAAGACCACCGGATTGGAGCAATTCTGAAATCAACAGTTTATTGTCCGTCGCATTGAGAATCGGATATCTGCTTGACTCGTAGTTTATTCCGGTATGCGCGTGAAAATTAATCTTTGTTTCTAAATCTCTTGCTTTTATTGTTCTGATAAGAATTACTCCATTGGCGCCTTTTACTCCATACAGAGAGGTTCCATCTTTCATTACCGTAATGGTTTCAATGTCTTTAATATCAATTGAAGCCAACGGATTTGAATAGTAATTGCCAATCAAAGATGTAGAATAGGGCGCATTTTCATACGGTATTCCATCCACCACATACAGTGGCTGCGCTCCTGAGTTGATCGAATTGAATCCTCTTAAATAGACATTAGCGCCTGCACCGGGAGCACCTGAACGATAAACAACGTTTAGTCCGGCGGCTTTTCCCTGCAAAATCGCATCAGATGTAGGAGCGGTACTTAAAATTGTGTTTTCTTTTATGACAGACCAGGCATGTGGACTTCTTATAGAAGAAATCTCTCTGTCCGGGGTGTATATGTTTCCAAAAGAACTTTTATATCCAAGCGGGTGTAATTCGATATCAATTGAATTTCTTCCTCTTACAGAAATATCTCTTGAAGACACACCGGGTCCACTTACGTGTAGTATTACATTATCATTCGGAAGTTTTATCGAGTAAAATCCTTGTTCATCTGTCATAGCAGAAGACACGCCTGAAAGGGTAATACTTATTCCCGGAAGCGCTTGTTTATTTAAAGCATCAGTTACAGTTCCGCTTACAGTATATGACAACTCTTCTTTTTCTTGTGAAACCAAAGGAATTGAGTTGCACAGAAATAAAAAAATTAGCAATAAATAAAGAACTGAATAGTTGGTAATTTTCATAGTATCACTTAGTTATGTAGTCTGTTTATTATTCGTTGATATCTACTTGAGGAACTAATTTGATGTAGTCCAAAAAGATCATTCCACATTGAACATTCTTGTATTCCGTGGTATTCGCTACCCACAATGTGGCTTCACCATAGGTTGGAGAAATCAGCGTCTGATTGTCACCAAATTTGTCTGAATCCTGATATAAATTATAATATTCTTCATCCGTAGTGTAATCCGGATTTTTACTCAATAAATATAGTCCTTCGTCTGCCGCGACAGTTGAGGTTAGGTATCTAAACAATTGTTTTTCTTGTCTGTAGCCTGCTTCAAACCTTGTAGAAGAAAATACGGTATTTGCTGAAAAATGATTCATAATCTGCGCATTCGGCTGGCGAGAAAGTTTAAGTGAGTCCGGGAAACTCACTAAAAGTTTTTGACTGAATCGGGCCGGAGTCCAGTTTTCATTGTCTCGCGTATAGCTTCCATCTGAATGCCATGGAATGTCATCGTGCATAGTCCAGAACATTTCATAGCCAACTGAATGTAAAGTCGGATTAAACGCTATGTAACAGTTGGAAACTTCACTCAAAAACTGGGCTGTACCACCTCTTAAATTAATGTTTTGCTCGGGAAATCCATGATAAGTAAATGTAATGCTTATCGTGCTGTCATTTTCATTTTGATAATAGACAACGTGGTTTGTTTGCGCGTTGAGCATCATGTCAGCTCCGCCACTCGCACCTGATCTGTATCTCTTTGACCAGACATCTGCATTTGGATACAAAGAGCTATAATCTTCCGCTTCTATAATGATTGTCTTTAATTTATTCTCGTAAATTTTAACATCAGCATCTGACACTTTATAGACAATTCCATTGGAAGCATTGTAAGTCTCGGTAATATCATTTTTCTTTAAGTCAATTAACACATCGCCTAACGATGCGAATCTTCCGTCGGCACTTATTTCAACAGGTTCAAGAACACAATCTTTAATCAATTCACTTCTCACTATCGAGTCTTGCTGATTCTGGTCGATTCGTTTAAAATACTTGGCATACTTTGATTCTATTTTAGAAATTGTTGCAGCATCAAGCAAAATGTATGTGTAGTTTTTACTCTCATCATGCAGCGGATATTCTTCCAACAGCGGATTTGAATTCACCCAAACCGTATCGTAAAGTGGCTGTCCCTCTGCATTCACTCCGATTTGAACGCTTTTTTGATTATCCATAGTCAGCTTATCCAACGATTTGATAAAGCTCACATGCTCATTTCCGGATTGTGTTTGTAAATAATCCCAGATATTCAGTCGGGTATCGATTACTCCTTGCATGAGGTGTACAACGCCATTATTAACCACTATATTACTGTTTTGATCTCCGCCAACGAGCGGAATTTCACCCACGGCAAGTCCTTCAAACGGGATCCGTTTATCATTTATCATGACGGCATATTCCGCAATGAATGAAGAGCCGGATGTAGTGTAAGACAAGTAGGCTATATGGTTCTTAACTAACTTGGTGAGCTCATCCACATTATTCATATCAACTGACTGCAAAGCACTGTTTACAGGTGCAAAAACAGTAATCAGCTTATCGGTGCTCAATAATCCATCATAACCTGTTTTTTTGAGTATTTCTGCAAATTTTGTCGTTTCCGGATTTGAAGAAATTAACTCCATCGCTGTCAGATTCCTATGTTGATCAATTACTTTGATGTGCTCATCCCATTGATTACAAGAAATGAAAACAAAAGCAGTGACCGCCAATGCAAGATAATATTTCAATTTTAGATTCATATTTTTCATGTTTATTTCTAAGATTATTCTTCTACAGGAGTTTCTTCTTCACAGTTTGTGTAAGGATAAATTTCACAATCCGGTGTATTTTCATATATTAATTTTCCTCTTAAGTCTTGTTTCGGCCAGATTTGGTCATCGTCAATCGGTATGAAGTGTATCACATCCAAACAAGGCCAGAATCTGGCTTCTGTAAGCGCTTCCCATCTGAATGTATGTCTTCCGGTAGTCGTAACTTCTATTGCTCCTAAGTAGAAACAAGGATTTGCTGTATCATAGTAACTGGCAGTATAAATCTTTTGACCATCAAGCTCCATTCGTTGATGAAATTCTGTATTAATTTCAGTAAGATTATAGCTGCCCGGACTTTTGCCGTAGTAGATGTTAGTTACACCTAAATTCTGGTCATCTTGACCGTCTTGTTTGAAAATAGCTCGCATGTCTTGGCTCACAACGGATCCGCTCGCGGTTAATCTAAATCGCATGCCTATCCAAACTTTGTATTTACCCTCAACCAAAACAGGTGTCTTGAATTCTGCCCAAGAAGCTGTATTGCTGCTTAAACGGGTGAATGCAATGTAGTCGCCATTAATGAAGTTATTGTCTTTGTTCAAAATATTCGGATATCCGGTACTGTAATACTCCAAAGTATAAGGAGCTCTTCCTCCCCAATTTATTTCTGACAAATCTCCCGGCTCGAAAATAACACTAGTCCCGGCTTTTCTAAATCCTTTCAAAGCCATGATTTCCGGTTGCTCTGCTAAATCCCAATAAACACGGTATGCGCTCCGTTTTACAATTTCAATATTCCCGTTGATTTTGTGAATAACTCCATCTGAACAAGATAAATCGGTATATTCGCTCGTTCTGTCAACTAAAATTCCGGGTTCCAAAACCCCGTTCGTTTCAAATTCATTAAGCTTTACCTGTTCGTATTCTCTTTTGACAGTAATCACCTGATTCGGCACAATTGTCATTAGCGCTGAAGTCATAAGTAAATCTGCCACGTAGCTTAGTTGCGGAATACAGTGATATGCTACATAATTATATATTAACACTTGATCATCTGTTATATCCGGAGTTTTTTCTCTTAACCTGACTAATAAATCTTCCACGGTTTCAATGCCTAACTCTTGGAACGAGTTATTGTCTTGAATAAAAAATGTGTACCAGGTCTCGGATTCTTCCAAATTTTCCATTGTTTTAGCGAAATTTGACATTTCAAAAATCTCTTTCATCAATGAATACTCTTCCGGCAAAGCTCTGATTCGATCTGAAATAGACTCCATGGGATGCGATAAAACATTATCCACAACGTGCAAATACCCATTAGCCCCGCGTACATCTTTTTCTTTTATTAGAGATGCGCGGTTTAATTCTATTTCCACCCCCGAATCACTTGTAACTACTTTAGTAGTGATAAATTTATTGGAAAAATTAGATGTCATTAGTCTGCCATCCACAAAACCGGATGTGGGAATCGTGTCTTTGACTAAGTGATATTTCACTATTTCCAATGCTTCTTCTTTAGTGATGTCAGTCAGACTTTTTCCTATTTTTGATAAGAATTTGCTTACTCCATCGTTGGTAGGAGCAAAAAATGTATAGGTACCATAGGCGTGAATTGTACCTCTCATTTCAGATTTATCTACAATTTTCAAAAAATCAGAAAGTTCACTTCTTTCTTCCATCAGTTCATCTATCATCAGCTCATCAGAAACCTGATAGGTTTTTCCTTCCATATCTTTTTCGCAGGAAACAAAGAAAGACATGGTAGTTATCAAAAATAACAGTACCGGTAAAGGCCTTATTTTTCGTATGTTTTTTGTTGTTTTCATAATATTGATACTCTCTAAGTTAATATTATTTTAGGTAAAATGGATTCTGCACTAATGCCGAATTTGCTCTTAACTCTTCTAAATCAATCGGGGAATAATGGCTGTTGAAGTCACCTTTCCATTTGTTTTGCAACCCCAACACTTTATCAGGAGTTGTAGAATATGTAGCAAGTACAATCAAGTGGTTTATTCCGGCATAGTTATCTCTTTTTGCATTTCTGAGCACATCAAACCAGCGTTTTCCTTCGTGCGCGAATTCTCTGGCTCTTTCTTTCAAAATAAATTCTTCAAGAATTTGCGGATCAATTTGAAGAGAAGTACTTGGTATCAAGTCTGTAGATTCAGGCGCTGTAGCTCTTTCGCGAATTTTACGAACAATCGCCAATGACTCTTCAAGCTGAGCAGTATTGCCGCTTTTACCTAACTGATTCAACGCTTCCGCTTTCATTAAGTAAACATCTGCCAGCCGATAAAAAATCCAATTGCTGAATGATTCGCCCTGCACCCGGGTCGTCGCGCTGCTTCGATTCAAGCCAATCCACTTCCAGATTAATCCCTGACGGAACGAAACTCCTTCACCACGCGTATCATACCAGCCTTTATCAACAGAAGAAGGCATAAACAGTTCTAAATTTGACAATACTTCGGTATTGGCGGCTATTCTTCCGGTTCTGGAACTAAAGTAGTCGTAAAACGGATTTTCATAATCGGTCGAAAACTGTAATTCAAAAATACTTTCCACGGAGTTTCCATTTACATACATGGACGTGAAGAAAATATCAGCATCGGCTTCTGAAGGATAATAAACTGTCCTGACTTCACCATTGAAATCAACATTTTCAAGGTTGCTCTTAATCTGTACTAATGAAAATTGTCCGGAATTAATTATCTGATTTGTTTCTGATATGCATTTTTCATAATCTTCGTTCCACAAGTAAATATCAGCCAATAAAGCTTTTACACCCCATACCGTAAATCTTCCTTTATTTGCCGCGGGATTGGTCCCGTATCCAAAAGGTATTCCCTTGTTGGTGCCATTCTGAGTTCTATCAATGCTTTTGAGACTTTTGATAAGTTCTTCAATAATCTCTTTTTGAGTGCTTTTCGGTACAGAATAATTCTGCGAATCACTTAGCGAAGCTTCAGTTATGTAAGGTACATCTCCAAAGGTTCTGACTAAGTAAAAGTACATCAATGACCTGATCGCGGTTACTTCAGCTTCGTATTGTAAAAGTAAATCTTCAGAAAACGACTGGTCAATTTTCTTTGTCTCTTTCGCAAATTCAAGTACCGTATTGCAATTATTAATGACAGCGTATATGCTTCCCCAGGCGTTGAAACCATCCGTAGGACTTAAATCCCCGTTTTTTATGTTAATCAAAGCCTCATTGGCACGAACTGTTGTAACAACTAAATCTGCTCTTATTTCTCCCCAGAGAAAATACCTGAGCATAGCATCATAATTCATCATTGCCGCGTAGCAACCCATTACAGCACTTTCTACTTCTTCTTTCGTTTTCCAGAATTTATCTCTTGTTACTTCATCTTCCGGCTCCAGATTCAGGTAGTTACATGAGGGAATGAGAAATACAATAAGCAGCGTATATATAAATATTTTCTTAAAATTAACTTTCATACGATTAAAATTTATTTTTTAACACTAAGGTCGTATGGAACACGCCATTAACCATTCTCTCGGGTCTGAGATTTATCTTAAATGGCTGTTTCATATGTAGTTAGATTTTATAAGTTTGCCAGTTTAATAAATTATAAAGTAATACTCAGACCAAATGTGTATTGTCTGGGTCTTGGAGCTTGAGAATAATCTCGTCCCACTTTGTTCAAACCACCGGTAATAGAAACCTCGGGATCCTGACCGGTATAGTTGGTAAATGTAAGCATGTTTTGCATCGTCAGCCAAACATACAAATCGGCTACTTTGAACTGAGAAGTAAACTGACGAGGTATATTATATCTTACAGTTAAAGTTTTCCATTTTAAGAATGATCCGTCTTCAACAAACCGGTCTGACGCCAGCCAGTTATAACCACTTCTAAATAACGCGCGTGGTAACAGATCAGCAGGCGCTTTATCTTCCTGACCTACTTCATATGGCTCTCTGAATCGTTTGAGAGTTGCAGTACTTTGATTGTTAAAGTCATACATTTTCTCCATATTCATTCGTGTCATGTTGATAATGTCGTTTCCATATCGGAAATAGAACCACGAGTCAATCGATAAATTTTTATACCTTAATTTCGGACCAAATCCACCGTAAAACAACGGATTGTAATCGCCCAGGTAAACAATGTCCTGCAAATTTATATTTCCATCATTGTTAATATCGACATATCTGGCATCTCCTGCCATGAATTCATATCCTATGCTGGGGTATCCAAACATCGTGTAAACAGCTTCCATCATTCCCGTATCACCCATCGTGTAAATAGGATTTCCATTTCTGTCTTTAGCAATTGTTTGTTCTTTATTTAAATAAACACCATCGTATTTGTAACCATAGAATGAGCCGTAAGGTTGATTCAGTTCCAATCGGATCAGATACTGACCATTATTGTCCCATGATCCGGACTCGGTCACAGCATACTGTGAAAGTTTACGCAGGAAGTTTTGCGAGCGGGCAACGTTGAAATCAAATCTGACTTGCCAATCTTTTGTTTGAAACGGAGTGGTCTGTACATTCAGTTCCCAACCAATGTTTTCAACCGTATTTTGATTCATCGTAGTCCTACTAAGCCCTGATGATGAAGGAATACCGATTTCAGAAATACCATCTATCGTTGTTTTCTTGTATAAGTCAAATTCTATATTAAGTCTGTAATCAAATGCTATAAAATTAAGCGCGATATTTTGCTGAATAGATTTTTCCCAACGAAGATTATCCAATGCGATATTTGTTGGATAAGTGGCTGTTTTTCCTAAATAATTATAACTGTAGTTACGGTATTTACTGAAATACATGTAGTCGTATTTTGGCGTTTTACCAACGACTCCCCAGGAGCCTCTTACCGATAAATCATCTATCCACTCAATGTCTTTCATAAATGGTTCGCCTGAAATACGGTATCTTCCTGATATTGCCGGGAAGACTCCAAATCTGTAATTAGGACCGAATTTGGAATCACCATCCATCCTCAAACTTCCGTAAATAATATATCTGTCTAAATAGGTGTAATTCAAGTTGAGTACGGTAGAGATACTCCTTTGTCTTCCCATAGGCGAGCTAATACCTCCTGCTCCATATAACCTTGAATTAATGGACGGGTCTTGCAGCACGGGAGAAGGCAGATTACCGGTAGAAGCATTGTATGTGTTACTTTTTCGGTCATAGGTCGCAAATCTCAACAGGGAAATCAAACGGTGCTTGTCATTGTTAAGCGCTTTTGGCATCCAACGGGCATCCGAGAATGTTTGAATTACAAATGAATCATCATCTGTGTCGGAAGCGAAATTTGTTCTGTTGTTGTTCCAGGGAAGTCCCGTAGCAGTCTGTGGCAAGTATTTCTCGACCTTATTGTTGGAAATTTCAAAAGCGATATCAAACTTAAATTGCCATTCTACATTTGGGTCATAAATCAACGAGAATTTTGGACGCGAATTATCATTTCTTACCGTATTCTTGCTATGCAAAGCCATGGCTACGGGATTGTACGCTCCGGGATAAGTTCCCTGCAAGTTAGACTCAGGAGCAAAAAACAGTGAAGTCATTTCACCAAAATCATTGTAGTAGTATATACTCTGATTAGGCATTTTGATATAAGCTTTATCTCTTAAATCTCCACTAGTATTGTTGTTTGATTCAGGAATAAAATTTCGTTTAGTATCCGAGTGCGTATAGGCAATGTCTGCCGAAAAACGGAGTTTGTCCGATACAAAATAGTCGAGGTTTGTTCTTGTATTCAATCGTTGATATCCTGTACCGATTGTAATTCCTTGTTGATCCCAGTATCCGGCTGAGAATCTGTATCGTACTTTTCTACTTCCACCGGAAAGCGACAATGTGTAATCCTGCGTAAAACCATCCTGCTCCAAAGCTTTTACCCAATCCGTATTTTGAGAATAATTGTAAAAGGTTGACAAGTTGTTCGGGTCATACGCGAACTCGGGATACTGTGCTACATCAAGAATTCTTCCGGCATTGAACATCGATTCGGAAATCAGCGTAGAGTACTCGTAACCTGAGAGTCTGGGGATTGACTCAATGGGCTTATCCATAGTAAAGGTGCTTCTGAAGTTAATCCTGGGCGGACTTACCGTACCACGTTTTGTAGTGATTACGATTACTCCATCAGCACCGCGTGAGCCGTAAATTGCAGACGCTGCCGCATCTTTCAGCACGGCAATGTCCTGAATATCAGAAGGAGGTATATTAAGCATTTGAGAAAATTCTTCCTCGGTAGCCGTGCTGTAATCAAAAGTACCTGCAGAAGCTCCTACAATTGTTTCCATTGGAATACCATCAACAACGATAAGCGGCTGGTTGTCGCCGTGAATAGAAGAAAGTCCACGAACTCGGATTGCCATTCCTCCACCCGGATTTCCTGTAGAGCCTACGATATCAACACCGGCAATCCGTCCTTGAAGCGCATCATCAATCGAAGCAGCGTGTACTTCTGAAATTTCATCAGCACTTAATCGGCCAATCGCCATAGAAATATCTCTTTCCTCTATTGAAAGTCCTCCGAGATTTTGTCTGGCACGCGCCGTCACAACCACATCCTGAAGTACAGTTTCTTCATCATCCAGTACAATTTTCAGAACTCTGTTTTCACCAACTCTAACTTCTTTATCTTTGAAACCAACATATTTGAAAACTAAGACGTTATTTGTGGGATCGTTCATATTGATACTAAAGTTTCCATCCATATCTGCAATAGCACTCGAGATAGTACGATTTTCAACGTTTCTCTCAATGATTGTAACAAATGGAAGTACTTCCGATTGAGCATCAGTAATAGTACCTCTGACTAATGTTGTGTTTTGAGAGAAAAGATGCAGTGGAAACAAAATAATAATCAAACCTAATACTTTGTAATATCTTTTGATTGATTTTTTCATGTTAGAGATTATATTTAAAGCTACTTATATACTTTTCGAAATTAGATTATTTTACTTGAATACAGGTGAAGTTAATTCGCCGGCTGAACAACAAATTTGAAATACGAATAAAACTCATGTAAAACTGATTTGCCCGCGAAACGATTGCTTCGATATCCGTTGTTACCTGCCGCGGTTCCGGTAATAATCCGCTGATTGGCAGCCCCCATTGAACCCACAACAAGTGTTTGCCCGTTTACAACCACGTCTTGGGGTTGGAAATTCAATGTTCCGTTAGCGTTTTTAGTCACTACTACTGTTGTTCTTTGGTTTACCAATCCTTGCGCATCATCATTGATACGGTACATGGTGCCCGCGATACTCCTGTTCGGCTCTGCTACATTATAAGGGTAGATATAAGTAAGCCGGTCATCCGGATAAACCTTTCCCTGAAGAAAATGTGAACGAATAAAAGCTGCTGCTTTTTCTACTGCCAAAGGATCATTCGACAATTCAGCTAACGGAGGTAAATCACCGTTATTTATCGCTGTATTCATTCTGGCATTATTTACCATCAGCACAGTGTAAAAACTTTCTTCATTTATACCCATCAATTCATCAGTATCCGGATCCTTCAGTGCCGCTTCAATATACTGAACAAACGTGCTGACATTTGAATTCTCGATAGCGGCCAGCCTCAGATAGTACCACAGTGACTTTTGCTTCCAGCCCGTCACATCATCCGGCGTAGTTTCTCTGGTAGAATATTGCAGCATTCTGTCTATTGAATATACATTGCCATTCAACGTAGATTCTACTAAAGTTGCATTTACAAACGTATTTTCATCAACATTACCACTCGTCTGTAATTGATTGTTTTTATATCGGATTAAGTCACCGTAATATGTAGTTCTGTAATTCCAGCCACCATATTCCGTTGGGCCTTGCGTATCAAAGGTCGCGACTTCACTGTCAACCGCATCACTCTTGTAACCTTCGAGAATATGCATTCTCATTAGCCTGGTAAGTCTCGTATCTACAAGCTCAGTTACAATTTTTTCATTTGTAAAGGTATTGTTTAGCGAATTATACTCAAATCCATCTTCAGATAGCTGAGCATTGGAGGGAATCAGAAGAGTGTATCGATTTGCAGAATGCCCTGTAAGCGAGCTTTTCATCAAGTCTTCCCGAAGTGAATTATTATAGAATTTTACAAAGGCAGAATTTAGTAGTGTGAAATCCGGATTTAAGAAAATTTCACCGTAAACAGTCTCGAATAATTTACTTTTAATAACGTGGTCAATATTGTAAATCAAACCATTACTTGCCATCCGCTGCCCGATCACTCCAAAATTACTGAAATCACTTCCACTCCCGCCTTCACCATTAATATACTCCGAGGTAGATACTTGAGCTTCCTTAAATGCAGATGGCCAAATTGTTCCATAAGCCATATGGGTGTTGATTAAGGTTGATATAGCTTCGAGTGGCAAATCATGTATATTATCGTAATATTTTAATAACTTGCTATTAATGTAGTCATTAAGGGCGTTATTTTCGGGTACAAACATTGTGTGACCGTCGGTTTCGGTAAGAAGAGGCGAGCCATCAAAAATTTCAAAAGCCGGAGAGAAATACAAATGTTCAGGGCTATTATATCTTTTTACATAGACTTTATCAATGCCTGAGTTTGGTTTCAGTTTTTTGTATAATTCGGTGTTGAATTGAGACTCGGTATAAGATTTAAAAACAAATTCATTAGATAGAGATTTAAAATCGAGCAGTTCCCTAAAATTATTGAACTTACTTTCCTCTCTCAATACTTTTTCCATGTTGTCAAGCGGGTAATTCACGGTTGACACTTCGTGAATAATTCCGTTTCGGGTAATGATATTTGGCTTAACAATCTGACCATCATACACATTCGCCAGCGGTCCGTTGGCATGCGTTTGATTACCCACATACTCAGTACCCGGGAAAAACACATTATAGTCTTCCGGCGTCATACTCTTAAAACTGAGATAAGGCTGTGTAAATACGGGAATGTATTTATAATTGTAATAGTCTTCAGAAGATCCGATTAGTGAATTTTGATCTATCACCCAGTTATTGTTAAAATTTGGATCCCGGTAGATTTGCTCATAATAGTTTGTCTTTCTTTTATAAGCCTGCCCGGGAATGTACTCGTTTTGATCAGCAAATAAACTTCCGAGATTTTCTGATTTCCATTTGGCAAAAACCATGGAATAGGATATAATGGCTTCCACCTCCTCGATTGGGATAGCATCTACAGATGAGTAGTTTTTCTTTGCAAGGTATGCATCGAAAGCGGCATCATTGGGAGCAAAAACAGTATAAAGTCCGCCGCCACCGCCCTTAAATAATGCTGAATATTGAGTTCTGTCAATACAAGCAAGGTATTTCGTAAAATTTCCTTCTGCTTGCATCTCCTCGTAAAGTGACTTTTCGAGCCAGTTTGGTTCAGCAAAATAGGCATCTTTTTCATTGCTGCAACCGCTAAATATTAATAACAGCAGAAAAAGGATGGAATAGATTTTGGGTTTAATGGTCATATCTTAAAATTTTTAGAAATTATAAGTAAAGTGTTTTTCGTACAATTTATAAATAAAGAGCGTAGACAAAAAAAATATGCAATATTTATCAATAAATATAAAACAATTTTTCAAATACAAAAATAGATAGAATGTTGAAAGGGAAATTTATAAAAATGATTTAATAACTATACTTTTTGACAATTCGTCCCATTATTGACGAAAAATCGTTAAAATCATTTCCATTATGAAAAACACGAAGGAGGGTATTCTGAAAAGATGTTAAATAATTTGACTATCCGCAAAGTATACTAAAATCGAAAATATCAAAACTGATATGGGTCTAACCGCTCCAAGCGGTTTGACCCGTTGTGGAAAAAAAAATGCAAAATGCCGCTATAAGCTTCAACTCCGATAAATCAGAATTTTCAATTTGCAATTACGAGAAAAAGTCAAGATCACCTCAATTTAAAAAATAAAGGAGTAGAGTAACTACTCACCCCATTCAAAATGCTTATAATCGGCATTTCAAATAAAAAAAGTCGTTTTATCTTATAATTAATAATGAAAGTGCGACTTTTCTAATACAGCAAATGTTTGACAACCCGCAGAAATCCCTCCTTTAGGGGGTTAGGGGGCTGAGTTGTTACGGAGTAGGAATATCTGATATTCAAAAATATCAATTTTTACTAAGATTCATCCCGAAAACTTCTTCAAAAGCTCGCGCCATTCTATCAGAAACTTTCTGAAAATCTACTTTTTGTCCCAATTCTTTTTGGATTGAAGTTACTCCGCGATCGGTGAAACCGCAGGGGTTAATGTAGTTAAAATAATCTAAATCGGTATTTACATTCAACGCCAAGCCGTGCATGGTTACAAATCGGCTGGTTTTAACGCCTATAGCACAGATTTTTCGGGCTTTGGATGGAATTTCGGCATCTATCCACACGCCCGAAGCATTTTCCGAGCGCCCTGATTCTATCCCAAAATCTTTTAATGTCTGTATTACCGTCTCTTCTAACTTCCAGATGTAGAGTTTTACGCCCACTTTGAATTGTTCCATATCGATTATCGGGTAGGCAACTAATTGTCCCGGACCATGATACGTAATATCTCCGCCGCGATTTATCGGGTGAAAATCGATATTCTTCGCTTTGCAGATTTGTTCGGTAATCAAAAGATTGTGTTTATCGCCGCTTTTACCAAGTGTAAAAACGGGTTCGTGCTCACAAAACAGCAAATACTGAGGTCTGGTAGCGGCATTCCGGATCTTTGCATCTAATACTTCTAAGAACAATTCCTCCTGCAGATCCCACGCTTGCTTGTATTTTATACGTCCGAGGTTTTTAAAAATAACATTATTGAACATGGATAATATTTACGGTTATATTACTGATAGAATTATATAACGTTTTGGCTCTCAAAAAAAATAAGACATAAAGAAGCTGCCTCAACTCAATTTCGAGACAGCTCCATTGCCTTCTTGATAACAAACTGCAAAACTATATATCGTGAAATAACATATACTTCACTGTTGCAGTTTTGACCAAAATTATTTTTTGAAGTCTTCTTGACTTCTTTTATCAAAAAAATCTACACTTGCTCTTCGGCATGATAGGATGATCTGACAAGCGGCCCGCTTTGAACAAATTTAAATCCTTTAGACAATCCGACTTCTTTATATTCAGCGAATTCTTCAGGTGTGACAAATCTCTCTACCGGCAAATGCAGGCGGGTTGGCTGTAAATATTGACCGATAGTCATTATTTCACATCCTACGGAACGCAGGTCATCCATGGNNTCTTCGGTTTCTCCCAATCCGAGCATAATACCCGATTTTGGTCTTGCTTTTCCACTTTTCGCTACGGTTTCAATAGTTTTCAGACTAACTCTGTATTTCGCCCTGCTACGAACTTTCGGAGTCAAACGTTCTACAGTTTCTATGTTGTGCGAAATAATATTCGGCCCCGAATCTATCACGGTATGAATCAGCTCTTCTTTTCCATCAAAATCGGGAATCAGTGTTTCAAATGTCATTCCGGGATTAACTTCTTTCAGCCGTGTAATAGTAAATGCCCAAAAAGCCGCGCCGCCATCTTTTAAGTCATCTCTATCTACACTGGTAATGACACAATGCCGTAAATTCATCTTTTTTATTGTCTCGGCAAGTCTATCCGGTTCGCTCCAATCGACAGGAAGCGGACGTCCCGTTTTTGTGGCGCAGAATTTACAAGACCTCGTGCAGATTTCACCTAAAATCATAAAAGTCGCGGTTCCTCTTTCCCAGCATTCGGCGATATTTGGACATTGCCCGCTTACACAAATCGTGTGAAGGCGATTTCTGTTAATTGCATCCTTCAAACTTACATATTGTTTCCCTTTGGGGAGTTTTATTTTGAGCCATTCAGGTTTTCTTTCCATTTTTTCTCTAATCTAAAAATTAATCGGATGCAAAATTAGTAATAATTTTCCGGCATTCTTATTTATAACAGTTAAAAATAAGAAAAAACTCAGATACCTTTTTCTTCTATCAGTCATGCTCGTCATCGACCTTACGGTGACTCCACACTCACCCTGAAATTTGAATACATCGATGCTCTGCACGACATCTGCCTGAGTCCGATTCTGCCGTTATTTACTGAAGGATAATTACTTAGATTGAAATAATAACACCTAAGCTGTGTAGGCTGATTGTATCCCACATTCTGCGCTGCCACCGTGTTTCTGTATATTATATCTTCCAGCATTGTAGGGAATCTATAGGCTGCGGCGTAGGGTGTCATTTATTTCTATTCGCTTATCGCTACTCTCCGCAAAGGAGAGAATGGCTATAAGAAACAAAGGAAGTATGTATTTGAAAAATTTCATTCGAAAGTTTTCTGTTTTTTAAATTAAGAATGGGTATGGGAACTCGCCATTAATATCGCCGCGCAACTCTCTATCAAACATCCAATTTGAGAAATCTTTGCGTTTACTTCTTTATCACAATCAAAATATCACCGCCAAATGGGTCAAAATCGAAAGTTGTTTCATAGCGCGATTCACCTGATTTGAGCAAATTTTTTCTTCCTTGCTTAATTGATTTAATTCTTTTGGAGTCTAAAGCTACAACCATTGTAAGGTGTTCGGTGAAAAGATTTTTATCCAAATCAAGCGTTGGTTTAATTTTTATTCTCCTGCCCGAGTGACTGATTTTCAGCCGAGTGGAATCTCGTTCTTTCTCATATGCCGCTACTTCCCGAAATGTACCAACCCAAATGTTATCCTCCTGATTCTTTACTTTTTCGAGATGATTCCAAAACACCTGTGGATTTTTAAAAGCATCGTAACCATAAGAAATTCCGTGAGTCATCCCCACTCCCCATTCTCCTTTTTCAAGGAGTTCATCAACCCATTTTTCCAAATACTCATCCGTTGATTTCGAACCGACAGAGCGTTGAAACAAGCGGGTCCCGACCCTGTTTTCCGATGCAAGCTGTATCGACATATCATTTTTGGCATTGTACGCGTAGCAAAAAGTGATCGGTTTTATACCGGTTTTTTTCTAAAATAATACTGTCGTTTTTTCTTATTTCATCGATAATTTCTTCTCGATTCAATCTGTTCAGATTTTTATGAGACCAACCGTGATTGGAGATTTCATGTCCGCGCTCCGCCATTTCTTTTAGCTGAGTCCACGTGGCACGGGTTGTATCGGTTATTTGAGGTTCATTTTTCATGTGAGTTGTCCCGTTCACCCAAAATGTACCTCTGAAACCGTATTTTTCCAATTCGGGTGCCGCCATAGTATATTGTTCTACATATCCGTCATCAAAGGTATAGCTGATTGCAGCTCGTTTGTTGTCTTTGAAATGGGCTATTCTCACGATTGATTGTGCCTGAAAACTAAAGAAATTTGAGACTAAAAAAATCACAATGAGTTTTTTCACCTTTCTCATAATTTATTCCTTGTAAAGAATATTTTTTACTTCACCACTTCCACACCTTGCGGCACATTAATTTCAGAAGTTATTTCCCCACTTGGAGATTTCTTGTGCTTGACTTTAATAACTCCGTGCGGTGTGGGAAAAGTCCCTTCCACCCAATCCAAATCACCTAAGTAAGGTTCTATTTTTATTTTCTTGAATCCGGGTTCCAACACTTTCACCCCCAAAATATGCTTGCTCATCCAGGCTGTAGGTCCGGCAGCCCATCCATGACAAAAACTGTGACGATATCCCGGATAGCAATAGGCTCCAAAATCTCCGTGAATATCATTTTTACCTTCGGGTGTCAATTCATCCAATCGGGCGCTGTTTTTCGCCCATTCCAGATTAAAATCTTCCCAAAAAGTAGTCGCTCCCAAGTCAAGCATCCCACCCCAGTATTGGCTGATGATGTCCATGGCATCATCGTATTTTCCGGCCATTGCAAGTGCTTCAAGCATATAATAACCGTAAAAAGTAGTGAAATTCTCAGCGCCGCCAATCAAAATCGCCTCATCACTCGCTGTTTTCGGATTGAGAATGCCTGCAATAGACTTCAAAGCGGCGGCTTGTTTGAGGTTAAAGTGACTCGGGATATTCTTTTTAAGACGTGACAGAATAATCTCAGATTTTAGAAAGGCTTCTTTTTCATTGATTGCATGAAAAATTTTCTGTGCATCCTGAAGTGCCCAAACCATCAATGCGTGTGCTCCGGAATTTACACCGTTTTTATTCGGTGTGGAAGGCCAGTCAAGAAAAACCATCCCTTCAACTTTAATTTCACCGTTTTCATTTACCGCTTCATCAATTTGGTTTATAAGCCCCACCATGTAATCCCTGTGTTTTTTCAGATAATCATAATTACCGGTCACCAAAAACCATTCATGCTGAATTATCAGATACCAAAGCGAATAAGTCGAAATCTTATTCATCCAACCGGGCAGCGGAAATTGTTTGACAGCCAAATCCAAGCTGTTTGGCACCACTTCATTCGCGCCAAAAACGGTATAAATCGCCGCCATTTCGGGATGCATATCACCCAACCAGACAATTCGGTCACGTTTGATTCCGTCCCAAAGAAACTCCTGCATATTGAGGTGGACGGTGTATGCTCCGGTCAGCCATATTTGATTGAGCCGCTCGTCACTGCTTTTGAATGACCCGAGATAAGGAATGTCTCTGTAGCGAAGTATAGCACGTGCTTCTTTGATATGAATGGTCGTGTTGTTTTGGAGCAAATCGATTCTTACGAAACGAAAACCCGTATTGCCGATTTCAATCAATCCATCGCGCGGGATTTCCATGACAATATCACGTTTGGCGTGGTCATCAGTTGAAAAACCGACTTTCCAACCACTGTTGGATGTTTCACTAAAACATTCGCCCACCGATTCTCCAAATCTTATCCTCACCAAAGAGGGTTCTCTGCGTGTTGATCCTCCCATTACCAATTGCAAGCCACCGTGAAGCTCTTTTCCGTAATCAAGCAAAACAGATGCGGTGTCATTTCCCGATGTACGCATAAAGCAGGTGTTGGTTCGCGACATTTCAGCCTGACTGTTTCCGGGAAGAAGCAGATTTTCCTCATCTTTCACCAAAATATCATTCGATTTCCAGACAATTCGCTGTGGAGAAATGAAAACGCGTGTAAGCTCATCTCTCTGTGTTTTTCCTGCATATTCATCACCAAAAACCGGAGGAAGCGCGCTTGAGAAAACAGCAGAAAAGAACAACAAAAGCGTAATTATAGAAAATGATTTTGTAGTCATAGGGTCTGTTTATTTTACCTTTAGAACAACAATTCCGTGTTTTGGTATTGTAAATGAACGGTTTTTCCCAAGTTTACCGATGTTTTCGTGTCGCCATAAATCACGCAAACTGCTTTTTTCACTCATCCCGATTTTGTCGGGTGTAAGTTGAATGGTTTCTTGTTTTCCACCTCGGTTCATGAGAGCTACCGCCTTAGTTTTTCCTTTTTTCCCGAGCGGTTTCACCCAAATTTCAATATTTCCCTCGCGTGAATAACGCTGAGCTTGTCTGAATCCTTTATCTTGATTAAGCGAAATGATCTCTTTGTTGGTCAGAATTTCTATCGTTTCGCTGCTCATAGTACGAAGGTCATTGCCCGCCAAGAGCGGAGAATTCATCATGCACCACATTGAAAAGTGTGTTTTATCCTCGTCATATGTCATTCCACGCCCTACCTGCAACATATCCATATCATTGTAATGTCCGGCGGAAGCATATTTGTACAGATCCGCGTTGAGATCAATTATTCGTAAGATAGACGAGAAATTTTCACGTATATCACTTGAGATCCGCCAGGAATCAGCAAGACGAATTGCCCACTCTCCCGGGAATTTCCATCTGCATATGTTGAAAACGATCTTGGGGTTGATGGATTTCACGGTTTGGATGATTTTAGTGTATTCGGTCTCTTCATCTAACCCTAACCAGTCGCCGCCACACCAATCTACTTTCAAAAAATCAAATTTCCACGTATTGAAAAAAAGATTGCAGTCCCGCTCTACATAACCGTACATCCCAACACCAATTCCGTTTGGGTCATTATCATACTTTGAGCCGCAAGTGTTTTTTCCTGTATCGGAATAGATTCCGGCTTTCAGCTTTTTTTTGTGAATGTAGTCGGTCAGCGCGCGCATGCCCGAAGGAAATTTATTTTTATCTTCAAATAAGTTTCCATCAGCATCTCGTCCGCCGAAATAACCATCGTCGATATTGATGAACCTGTAGCCTGCCGCATACATTCCTGAACTAACAAGGGCATCGGCCTGACCTCGAATCATTTCTTCATCAATGTCGATATGAAAATGATTCCAACTGCTCCAACCCATGATTGGCGGTTTTTTCTTAGCCGCCACATTTGAAGGGAAAAAATGCAATAGCAGGAAAAATAAAAATACTACTCGAACTGATTTCATAGCATTGATATGCCGCTTTATATTTCTAAATTCTAAATTCTAAATTCTAATTTCTGACTTCTAATTTCTGATTTCTGACTTACAAACTCACCCCATTTACCACTACATTTTTCACAACCACACCATCAAAATACTCTTTCTCGATTTTTGGTCTGTTCTGCGTTTTGATTTTCAGATTTTCAAACGTAAAATTAGAAAGTTTGTATTTATCGGAGTTTGTTACGTCAAAGAACGTAGTACATTCCACTTCAATATTGCGCATCACAATGTTGCTCGAACGGGAAGGAGGAGGTGTTTTTTCACCCTTCAGATCAAAAAACTGAGTCCACGGACGAATGGAAATGAATTTACCCGCAGTTCCGGATATATCCTCAACCGTGATATATTCGTAGTTTTGAGGTGTATCGGGACGCATTTTCAGGTGAAGAACAATCTGGGCTCCATTGAGTTCCGATCTTCTGAAAAGAATATTTCTGTTGTGGATCGATTCACTGCCGCATGTCAGAGCGCTGTGACAAAATCCATATGTATTGTCCTCTATGAGGATATTGTAATTTCCTCCGTTATTCGGATCTTTGTCAGAGACAGGACCTTTGCCGCCTTTGAGCGCTATCGCATCGTCGTTTACCTGCATGAAGCAGTTTTTCACAAGCACATTTGTACATACATCCAAATCGATGGCATCCGTACTCGGAGATTTCACAGGTTCTTTTGGAGATATTATGGTCAAACCTAACAATTTCAAATTGTTACATTTATAAAAATGTGTCTGCCAGAATGGCGAATCTTTGAATGTTATTCCTGAAATTTGAACATCATTGCTGTTTGAGACAAAAAGTAAGCGGGGGCGCATTTCGTCTTTATTTGTACATTTTGGATTCCACGCCCTACGAAGCCAAAACGCCTTCCAGTATCGCAGTCCGTTTCCGTTAACAGTACCATTCCCGGAGATCGTAAATCCATCCACTTTGTCTGCATTAATTAACGCCGGAAAATAGGGGCAAGTTTCCCCTTCTATCCTTGTTTCCATTATCGGAAAATCACTGATATCGTCACTGCCTTTCAGCACCGCGCCTGCCTCTAAATACAAGTGGGTTTTGGGTTTGAAAAAGAGCGAACTGGATAAAAAAGTACCTTTCGGGATGATAATCACTCCGCCTCCGGATTCAGCCGCCCTGTCAATCACAGCCTGTATCTGCTTGGTTTGCAAGATATTACTGTCATTCTTCACACCATGATCCGTAATTACATACTGTTCACCCAATGTTTTATAATCAACTATTTTCGTATCCCGAAACCAATCGGAAATTGGAGTTCCATCCGGGAATAAATCGGCAGCAAACAAATTAGAGGACAATAACAACAAAGTCAGCGAGAGTGACAAAAATTTAAATTTTCTCATGATAATATTATTTTTTTTTATTTGTAATCCTATGTTATTGAAAGTCGTATAAACTCTATTTTACAACTATTTTTTCGATATTTATGTACGAGTCAAAACTTCCGAACCGCTTTTTTGATTTGTCTGTCCAAACAGGTATAATTCCTGTAGCTTCAACCTGTATCAAATACTGTCCCTTTGGCAGGTCGGGACTTATATAGCGAATTCCTTTATTGGGAAATTTACTGTAAAAATCGACCAATGAAGATGTTACCACATCTCCTTTATTATTTTTAATGGTAATTCTCGCGTATCCGCTTTGATCGTTCGTTTCGCCCATTAGCGCTATCTTTTTGCCTTTGAAACGCAGTTGAAATAAAGCGCCTTTTTCTCTGCAAGAAATTCCATCTTTTGAAATAGACCAGGTCTGTTTTTTGGTAAATTTTAACTTGCTAAAGCTGATATTTTTCCAGCCTTGCAGCGGATTTTCTTCTTGTATTGTTGCCGGATTCCATGCGTTCCAATATTCCGGAATCATCAGTTTTTCACCCTCAACCTGCATAGGAAGCCAAACGTAGGTAGCAGCAGAAGCCTGATGCGGAAACGACCACCTGTCACCCATAAACATTGGGATCGTGTCGTTGTTTCGGATAAGCGGCAGCACAAAAGTGGTTTGTGAATAATAGGTCAGTGAACCTTCAGGAGTAAAAAATCCCTGTCGAGTCCAAGGTCCTTCAATGCTTGGTGCAGTGAAATAGTAATTATCGTTTTTCTCCCAGCTGGTCAGATTGGAATAAAGCATGTAGTACATTCCGTTTTTTCTGAACATAGCCGGTGATTCGCCAGATCGGGGCAGTCCATCAAGCACTTTCGCTTCGGCCGATCGGTAATCTTCGCTCAACCTGTAGATAATTCCGTGATGAATAAGCAGATAACCTGTCCCATCCGAGTCTTGATAAGTTCCCATATCCCAGCGCCGTATCGGTTTTCCTTCATGAAGCAACGGACCGTGAAACTCATAATCGCCCGCTATGGTTTTGGAGGTTGCATACCCAACATGAGGGTCTTTATAACCCATATCGTCTGCATGCATATACATCACAAATTCGCCGGTGGAAGGGCATTTCATAACTTTAACCCGCTCTCCCACCCGATTCGGGCCGAGAATCCCGTCTTGTTGAACGCGAAGTACCACGTTTTCAAATTTCCAATTCACCAAATCATCCGAAGAATAACAGCTGAAACCCGGAAACGCGTTGGACTCATCCGATTTCCATTCTCCAAAAAGATAGTATCTTCCATCTTCTTCCACAATGCAAGCTCCATGCGCGTTAACGATATTGCCTTTGTCGTCAAACCAGGGTATTCCATTCACTATCAAATGGTTGTCACTCTTCATATGAACAAAAAATGAAGAAAATAAAAATACGAATAAAAGAAATCGAAAATTCATTTTTGGGTTAATTTTTTTATGTCTATCCGTGAAGTATCTTAAAATCCAGAATTTCAAATCTGATATCGGGTCTAACCGCTCCAAACGGTTTGACCCGTTTTGTGTAAAAATGCTTCAAACGTCTTGAAGCCGTTCTCTCTGACTTTTTGGCTCACCGAACGAGGTCACTCGATAGCAAGCTTTTTCGAGTAATTGGCGAATGTCGATTTATTAAAAAAACACACTCAAGCTTTCCACTCATTTCCAAAACGTCTCCGGACTCCATTCTTCCCTCCACTCTATCATCGGAATCTCATTCTCAAATGTAATAGGCAACCAAATGTAGCGGCCATCAATCGGTCTGCGCGGACGCCACATATCTGCCATAAACAGATACGCGTCCTCCTTACCGTGAACTTTTTGAATATACGTACTTTGCCCGCCAAAGGTAATTTCTGATTTTTCTCCCCGAGCCGGATTTTTATGCTGTTTCCACGGTCCCCAGATTGAGTTTGATGAAAACATTCTGGCTTCATTGGGATCCCAACCGGTACAACCTGATGTAATCATCCAGTAAACTCCGTTTCTTTTGAAAATAGCAGGCGCTTCATTGTGCCCCGCGGGAGCAACCCGGACGTATTTACCGGTATGTGAAAGAAAATCATCTGAAAGCTCGGCAATGTGAAGCGTCAGATTTTCTTCAGAAGAATATATGTGATAGGCTTTTCCGTCGTCATCCACATAGAGTGTCATGTCTCTTGACATTTGACCGGTTTGCAGGTCTCTTTGTATCAAATAGCCGTTTTCCACTGCTCTTCTCCAGGTTGGAGTCCACCATTTTTCGGTATCTTCCCGCTTGAAAGTCATTTTTCGCACGTTCTCAGGCATATCAAACGGAAAAATTCCGGGATTGATTCGCTTGGATTCTATGTAAGTATAAGGGCCTGTAACGTTATCGCTCACGGCAAGTCCTGCTCTCGCGGCCTCATACCCGCGCCCCTTCAATTCTAAGTGAAACCACATCACATATTTACCTGTCTTGGGATTATAAATCACCTTCGGGCGTTCGATTACACTTCCATTTACTATATCGCTTTTTTCATCTTCCGAAACCGCCAACGCGACTCCTTCGTTTGTCCAATTCATCAAATCTTTGGAAGAATAGCACATCACACCCACATGCGCGGCATTGGATCGTTCGCCTTTATGCTCGCCAAACCAGTAATATTTTCCGTTATCATATAATAATCCTCCGCCGTGTGCATTGATATGGTTTCCTTCGTTATCAGTCCACAGCTTTCCGGGTTGGATAGAAGTGTGTGTGACAATTTCTTTCGGAGCATTTTGTCCTTTTTGCTGTTCGGGAGTTTGATAAACACGCACATAGTCAATCTCGTATTTCATCGGGAATGCTTTCACATCAGGCTCACCACCGTGCTGCCCTCCGATAGCCAGATTGAGAAGTAGATAATGCGGCTGTTTGAACGGATTCTGATAATCTCCGATGCTTCCGTTGATCGTCGCCGAAAGCGGAATGTCATTAATCAATTCATTGTCTAAGTAAATTTTAATGGCATTTTCATCCCAGTCCATTCTCCAGGTGTGAAATTTTTCACCCCAGTTTTTATCTTTTTTCAAGAAATTGGCAAACGGTACAGCTTTCGAATTCCATTTCGCGTTGTATCTCCTTTCCGTTCCCCAAGCCGCGTTAGCTAATATATGAGGTACTCCATCAATTCGGTAGTACTCCATAATATCGATTTCACCATTTGAGGGCCATTCCATTGTCCGCCCCAACGTCCAAATGGCAGGCCAGGCTCCACTTTCAAGCGGAATTTTAGCGCGTATTTCGAAACGTCCGTATTTGAACTCTTTCAAATCCTTAGTATTAATCGAAGACGATGTGTATTCGATGAATTCCCGGTTTCTCCGCCAGTTATTCGGCCGATTGGCATCATAGAGCGGATTAGCTCTCTTTTCTCTTCTTGCTTCAATGATGAGAACACCATTTTTGCAATACGCGTTTTCTTTTTGATACCATTGCAGCTCGTTGTTACGGACAAATCCATTTTCAAAATTCCAAAATTCCGGATTCGGTGCTCCGGTGTAGTTGAACTCATCACTCCAAACTAATTCATAGTTTTTCGCAGCTATATCATTGGCGAAAATTATCAGACTAAAAAATAATACTAAAAAAAATGTGGTTTGTTTCATATTTATGCACATTGAGTTTTTAAATTAAAAAATAATCTTCAAATATATGAAATGTGGCAGTATCAAACAATTGAAAAGATGATAATCGACCTAATTGAAATGATTTTACATCACTGCAGTACAACAGTTTTATTCTCAACAACTTTAATTTCAGGTTCTGATAAAATTACATCTGAATTTCCGACTACCAATCCCGCTTCTTTTTGAAAATAAATCGGAGATTTCGTATCAACCGGCAATATTTTTAGAATCAATTCATTTCCTTGCATTTCATCTGCGAAAAATTTCAAATTAACATCAAATGGCTTTCCATTATAGAAATTATCGGTAAGCAGTTTTGTTCCTGAATAGATTCTCGCTACATCGCCTTTGTACCTAATTCTCAACGTAATATCTCTATCTTTACTGCTTTCGGGCACAGTGATTTTCCACTGCGCGGCTTTTTCGAAATCTGCATCAAACGGCATTTCTGCGACATTTCGGCTTCCTAACGCTACGGTCCGAACCGGTAAATCATAGTCCTTGATTTTAGAAACTTCAACCTGCACGGGCGTTGATTTCCGGAGTTTGATTTTATAGCGCTTGAAAATTCCGTTATTCTTAGATTTTATTTTCTTATCTAAAGAGGTTAGACTAACAGGAGCAGGAAAAACAGAAACCGCTTTTTCATTTTCAGCACCCAATAACACCAACTGATTTTGGTGGTAAATCAGATTGGATTTTGTCAGGAAAACCCGTTCTTCTCCATGGAGTTGACCTTTCCAAAGTTGATTGGAGTGGATTTCATCCAAAAGAATAATGTCGATTATTTTACCTGCCGAAGTTCGCACTCGAATGGCAGAATTTGTACCGGTTTTTAGTTTTGTAAAAATGATTTTATCGCCGTTTTTATCCCATTTCCCATTTGCTTTTTCTATTTTCAGATTCCCGGCGTCAAAGACAAATTCCGCATCAATTCCTTTCAGTTTTTCAAAGAATACGGTCAGATGATTTCCGTTTTCAATTTTTGTAATGGGCTGTGAAGTGGCATAAGCTAAATTTACGCCTCCCAAATTCAGATTAAACGGGATAAAAAAGACAGAATTGCTCGGAATAGTAATGGCAGAATTTGGAATTTTCAGCTTTTCATTCGGCAGTTGAATAGCAAATTGAACAGCTTGTTTTGGAGTTAATTCCTTTAACCGCTGGTAGTTATTTACAAAGACATAACCGCTTTTTCCATCGCTGCGAACCGCCCAGCGTAGTAACTCATCATGTTTTGGATCGGTATCTGCGTTTTCCGGAAAATTAGGTCGCATCAGCGCTAATTCGCTCCCAAAATCATGTAAAAACAAGTGCAATTTTCTCAAAAGATGATAGTGCGGATTTACTTGCCCGAATTCGCCGAGCGGCGCTTGAAAATCGTACGTTTCCACCGGCAAATCGTTGTGATTCGTTGCAAGTGTGGCTTGATGTTCATTGAGCGTAGTCAGTTTCCCGTCCGGATTATTTCCGCCATGATACATATAATAGCCGGGCAGATTACTTCCTGAGCCGATTTTGACCAACGTCATGGCATAAATATCCATCGGGTGAATATTTATCCGGCGGTGGTAACTCGGCATCATTCCTCCACCCAATTCACACGTGAAAAACGGATAACCCAAGTCATTCGGATTATCTGTATCGGACTGAGGCGGAAGCTGTTCGGTTGCTATAACGGTAGAGTTTCTAAACGAACGAAACAGAAAAGTCTTACTATAATCACCGGGCATTTCATCCAAGCTTCTATCCCAAAAACCATCCGGATAATCTCCGTATAGCGGTATAATTTCACCATACGGAACGGGAGTCGCCAATTTCGGCCAGCCGGTGCGGGTATAAATCGGCACATCAAAACCGAGATCGACTGCCATTTTTTTCAGCGTCATCAGGTGTGTCCCTCTGCCCCGATATTCATTGTCTAACTGAATACCAATTACGGGACCACCATCTTTCCACATCATTCCGTTGGCTTGCTTGGCAATTTGCTCATACCAATTCCGAACTTTTTCGAGATAACCGGGATTGTCTTCGCGTGTCCGTATTCCACTTTTCACAAGCCATTCAGGAAATCCTCCATTTCTCACCTCACCATGGCACCAAGGTCCGATCCTGAGAATAAGCGGAAAATCCAGCTCTTTGCAAGTCTGAATAAATTTACGCAGATTTCGCTGTCCCGTCCAATCAAAATCTCCCTCAGTCTCTTCATGATGAATCCAAAAAACATAGGTCGCGACAATAGTAATTCCACCCGCGCGCATTTTCAGCAGTTCTGTTTTCCATTCCGAATCTTTGAATCGGGAGAAATGGATTTCGCCCATTACGGGAATTTGGGGAGTACCGTTAAAAAGCAGATTGTTGGAGTTGATCTGAATTAAATCACCGGAAGGACTAAGCGAAGTGCCTAAGGTAAAAAGAAACTGACTTGAATTTTCGGTATTCTTTGGAATGGAAATTTCGTTTATATTAACTGCCTTTATGAAATTAAGATTTGAGAATACAATTAGGAATATAAAAAGGCTTAATTTTAATTTATTTATCATTTCTTTCCTTCTAACGTCACATACACAAAATCTTCAAATTCAAAACCCCTGTAAGTTACTTTTACGCTGATTCGGGTACGCTGTCCGGCAGGGCATTCTTTGAGGGTTAGCAGCTTGGTTTGTCCGCTTCCACCAACAGACCATACGTATGAATCGTAAATTTCTGTAGCATCAAGCAAGACTTGATCACCATTTATTACCAATTCTTTATTATCAAATATCTTCCCAAGATCGCTTCCAAAGTAAAAGCCGGGTTGCGTAGGTTGGTTGTAAGCTACATTTTGGGTCGCAATGCTGATTCTGTAAATCGGATCTTCAAGAAATGTATGGAATCGGTAATCGGTTTCATGCGGCGTCATGTAAATCCGCAAGTTCTTATTATCCTGTGTTCTTACTATCAATTCCTCCCGCCAATCGCCAAAAATATCGGCGGAAAGATTCGGATTGGACTTCGAACCGTTGATACGAGCACAATCTTCACAATTAAAAATTGTTTCAGCACGGCCGATTTCGGGATTGTATTTCGAAACGCGTACACCATCAAGCAATTCTCTCGACAGATCGCCATCCCACCAGGTTGCCATGTTGATAGAAACACCTCGGGTAGAGGGACTTACCTGTTCTCCTTTTATATTGTAAATACCGTTTGAGGCAATAGACCAAAACTCTACTCCCCTCGAATTCGGATCGATATCAGCCGCCATACACCGCCCCACATCAATGTTACTTTTTATTTGGAAAAGCACTTCGCCTGTCTCGGCATCTCGGAGCGTAGAACCATCTCTTTTATTTTCGTGGCAGTCCCACACCTGCAATTTTCGGCTCGTCGGGTCAAATGCCGTCAGGTGTATAGCATCTCCGTGTCCCATCCGGGTGGAATAAAGACCTTTCCCGTCGTTGTTGATCGTGCAAGATCCGTAAATAATCTCATCACATCCATCGCCATCTACATCACCCACACGCAGATTGTGATTTCCTTGACCTGCATATGCACGGTTGCCCGGCTCATCCGAATCAAAAACCCATCGGTTGACTAATTTTTTATCCTTAAAGTCAAATGCCGCCAAAACCGTACGCGTATAGTATCCGCGGCACATGACCACACTTGGATTTACGCCGTCAAGATAAGCGATACAAGCTAAATAGCGATCAGAACGATTGGCACGATTATCTCCCCAATCACGCACATCGCCACGCTCGGGAATATAATCAATCGTATGAATCGCTTCACCCGTCAGTCCATCAAAGACAGTCAGATACTCCGGTCCGGAAAGTATTCTCCCGACTTCATTTCGATGGTCCGCATCTTTATCGCCTATCACATTTCCGAGTCCGTCAATCGTACCATCGCCGGTTTTCATGACCACTTCAGCCCGGTTGTCACCATCCAGATCAAACACCATAAACTGCGTATAATGGGCTCCGGCACGTATATTTTTTCCCATGTTTATTCGCCAAAGCCTTTCACCCGAAAGCTTATAACAATCAAAATAAACATTGCTTGTAAACCCGTCATGCGCATTGTCACGCGCGTTCGAAGGATCCCATTTCAAAATAACCTCATATTCACCGTCACCATCTACATCGCCTATACTCGCATCTCCGGGAATATAAATTACAGGCCGTCCTCTGAAACCGATATCGTCAGTGATGGGCGGTACTAAAGGGATATTTATAAAGCCGATATCATGATATTTTAATGTATAGGAAAAACGTTCTTGCTTTTCTTGCGAAAGAGGAGAATTTACCCGTATTTCGTATGTCGCGTCTTCAAAAATGGTGTTTTTATCCTTGAAATAGGTCGATTTTGTTAAGGGAACCGAATTGAGTTTCATCCCATTACGATAAATATCAAAACTTGTATGGATTGGATCGGAAGAGAAGTATCTCCAACTGATATTCACCGTAGTATCACTCTCTCGAATAGCTACAAGGCCTCTGTTCAGCTTCTCACGTTTTAGTTTCGTAAAATCGTAAGCCGGGCCTGCAGAGACGCTTTGACAGTTGGTTAATAAGGTAAATAAGAAAAGGAGTAATGAAAATTTGAGAATCGTGTTTTTCAAAATAATGTTTTTAATATTTGCTAAAAAATGAGCGGTTGATTATAAAGGTTTCGCGATATTTCTTTGAGAAACAAAAATAGACATAAACCTTTACCTTCATTCTATAAAAAATGATTTTTTTACTCTATTTTTTGATATAAACACCTGATTTGGAAACAGATATTTTTTAATAAAAACAAAAAAAGATATTCATAATGAACATCTTTAGTCAAGTCGCTTACGGAACAAATCCGGTTTGACCGAATAATACGCTAATATTCTCTACAGATTTTTTTGTATCAGAAAAGCGAGGTTGAAATTAAGCCAATCGTTTACTGTTGTTTATTCCCTTCTCCTCTAAGCATCAAAACAATCACAAATAGAAATACCACACCTACGATCATCCAAAACCAAAACTGCGTATAAAGCGCATCGTTGTGCTGAATGATAGTTTCAGGGTTATTTTCTGTAGGATTGTATGCTTTTATGCGAGCGGCAGAAAATATGCCAATCGGAATGAATAAAATTTTCTTTATATACTTGTATATCCGTTCCATATGATTCCTGTTTTTATTTAGAACGAATACAAATAAAATTTTGTTCAAAACATTTTAGTTAAAAAGAATCAGGAACGGAAGCGAGAATCAACCCCAATTAATATAATTTTCCGTTTGTTTCCCAGATTTTGTAATGAAACTCTATTCCTTTCGGTGCATAAATCACAATTGGCAATCGAGAATTATAAGAAATCATCTGTCTTTCACCCTCAATAGAGCGTTCCTGCCGACGAACTTTTTTACATTTTTCATCCTTCAAAACTAACGATTCGTCCGTATTGAAAACCCAAAAATCGTACCCAAAACCGGTAACTTGCTCGGTTTCCAACTTTCCATCCAACCGATAATTACTGCATTCGACTTTCATATTTTTTCCGGGAATAAGCTCTACTTTCCTATTGATCTCTTCTTCATTATCGAGTGGCGGCAGAAACACAATGTGCCTTTCAAAACCGTCTTTTAGCGGAAAATTCTTCACGCTTTCCATCGCTTCGGAAGTTGCCAATGTTCCGTTGTTATTGTCGCGGACAGACATTTTTTCACTTCCTTTCCAAAGACTGTACTTCACCTCAAAAAACTGCGAAGTATAAACCACAAGAGGCATATCACTCCGATAGTCAGCCATAATTGACTCGCCTGAAACAAATCTCACCTCCTTCGTATCATCCGGACAAGCCATTTTAGTGGAAAAGACTTCTCCGCGTGAATTGAAAAAGTAGAACGGATTTCCGTTTTTCTCTAAAATTCGCTCCGTCATTTCTCCATCTATTCCATACATATTGCAGTCCACGAGCAGGTCGCGCCCCGGAATAATCTCAATTTTCATGTTGCTTTCTTCGCTTGCTTTCAGTTTGGATAGGAAAATAGCCCGTTTCTCAAATCCGGTTATTTCGGGATAGGAATCAATAATCTTGTTCATTGTAACCGTATAAGGCGCTTTTTCGGCTGTAGATTTTTTAGAAGTTCCGCATGAAACCGCAATGAAAAAAGCCAAAAGTAATGTTGGAATGGTTTTAATTTTCATGATTTCTAATTGTTTTGTGATTATAAACAAATTCTGTGCTACAAAAAAATACTGCTTTTCTTATTATCGTGGACACTGCTTATAATTCTGGTCTGAAATCCATTGATATTCAAAATAAAAATCATTCTTTCTCCTTTTTAATTCAATCTTAAACAAAAAAGCCCTAAATTTGTGATTCGATAAATAGCTTACAGCATGAAACAGCCATTAGAGGCAATTTTACCCAAACCGGATGAAGTTGAATGACGTGTTCAATAAGACCTTAATGTGAAGAATAATATTTAACCGTATGAAACAGCCATTTAAGATAAATCTTAAACCTAAGGATATGATTAATGGCGTGTTCCATACGTCCTTAATTTAAAAAACAAACTATAATCGTATGAAAATAAAATTTTTAGGCGCTGCCCGTGAAGTTACCGGAAGTAAAGTACTTCTAACTACAAACGAGGGCAAAAAAATCTTAATCGACTGTGGAATGTTTCAGGGAAAAGGGCTTGAAACTGATGGAATGAACAGAAATATTGGTGTAGAACCCTCTGAATTAGACCATATTATACTTTCGCATGCACATATTGACCATTCCGGATTAATTCCTTATTTATATAAACTTGGTTTCCGCGGATCTGTGATTTGTACCAATGCCACCCGAAATCTTTGCTCTATTATGTTACCCGACAGCGGGCATATTCAAGAGTTGGATGCCAAATGGTTTAATAAAAAGCAGGCGAGAAAAAAGCTCCCGTTCATTGAGCCGATTTATGGTGTTGAAGATGCTGAGAAAAGTTTGAGTCTGTTCATTGGTATTGACTTGAACAGGCGATTTAACATAGATGACAAGATAAACGTAAAATTCACAAACACAGGACACATGCTTGGCGGAGGAGTTGTGAATCTTGAAATAAATGAGGATGGCAAAATAATCAGACTCGCGTACACGGGTGACATCGGGCGTCCTTACAACCGAATTCTCAGACCTCCGGCGCCATTTCCCCAGTGCGATTTTCTGATTACCGAATCAACTTACGGAAATCGGATTCATGAGCCAATGAATGATGTGGAAAAGGAGTTTTTCGATATCATTCATGATACATGTGTAGTTCGAAAAGGGAAATTGATTATCCCATCTTTCGCTATCGGAAGGACACAGGAACTTGTATATCTGCTGAATACATTCTTCAATGATGGGACTTTGCCCAATATCGATGTATATGTGGACAGTCCGTTAGCGGTGAACGCAACCGATATTTTCAGAATGCATCTCGACTGCCTGAATGATGATGTAAATCGTGAAATGCACAACGAAAATGATGCGGATCCGTTCGGATTCAACCGACTGCACTACATCAAAAAAGCGGATGACTCTAAAAAACTGAACGATGATCAGCATCCGGCAATTATTATTTCCGCTTCGGGCATGGCTGAGGCCGGTCGGATTAAGCACCACATTTCAAATAACATAGAGGATTCAAAAAACACGATTCTTATTGTTGGCTATTGCTCTCCGACTTCGTTGGGTGCGCGGATTCAAGAACCCGGACGGAAAGAAATTTCAATCTTTGGGAATATGCACCAAATCAACGCGAAAATTGAACGTATTGAAGCATTTTCCGGTCATGGTGATTACAATGAGATGAAAGATTTTCTCAATTGCCAAGATAAATCACGCGTAAAACAGACATTCTTAGTGCACGGCGAGTACGAAGTTCAGCAGTTTTATGCCGGTGTACTCTCTGATGATGGATTTAAGAATGTAGAAATTCCGGCTCCGGGCGAAGAGTTTGAAGTACATTAGTTTTCTGTGCTTTCCGAGTCTGCCTTATTACAGGAATTTTGATACTATAACTCTAATTTTTAAATTTGAAAAGAAATGCTCCGAAACACAACAATTCTTTTAATGGTTCTTTGCGGTTCTCTCACGCTTTTGCATTGTACAAGCTACAAAATGTTAGTTGGAACTTACACTCGAAATACACCGAGTGAAGGGATTTACGCCCTTGAATTTGATGGGAATGCGAATTTAATTTCGAAAGCATTGTTGATCGAAAGTGACAATCCGAGCTATTTGTCAATTTCTCCGGATGAAAAATACCTGTATGCTGTCAATGAGTCGGGTCAGAGTTTTGTATGCGCGTACCAGTTTGACAAAACAAAACCGGCACTTACTTTTTTGAATAAATCCAGCGTACAGCGTGGTCCCTGCTACATCACTTCATCAGAAAGACACGTTTTCACGGCCAATTATTCCTCCGGAAGCCTGACTGTACTTGGGAGAAAACCCAACGGAGAAGTCACTGACACACTGCAGGTTATCAAGCACCCGAGAAAACAATTCGGGAGAGGACTTGAAGGTCCGAGCAATGCACATCAGATTATTTTTTCACCAAACGGAAAATTTCTGGTGGCTACTAATCTTGGTACGGACAGAGTCTTCTCGTATCAATATAATCCGAATTCAGAAACCGAAATTCTGCAATATACAGATGAGGTAATAGTGAAAAAAGGGAGTGGCCCGAGACACGCTACTTTCAGTAAAGATGGCAGATTCCTCTATCTTGTGCAGGAGCTTGACGGAAGTTTGACCGTATTTTCCGTAACTCAAGATGGGAAATTAGCTATACTGCAAGAAACCACATTGGTCACTGACAAATCTCAAAAAAGCAGCGCCGCGGATATTCACCTTTCGCCGGATGGGAAGTTTTTATATGCTACCAACAGAGCTGATGTGAATAACATCACTTGCTTTCAGGTACTCAGTAATGGTACTGTAAAATTAATTGAACAATATCCGACTTTGGGTAATCATCCCAGAAATTTCACGATTTCGCCCGATGGAAAATTTATCTTTATAGGAAATCAACGAACTAACAACATTACGATTTATAAGCGAAACAAACGAAGCGGAAAATTGAAACTGAAAACCGATAAAATTGACATCGGAGCACCCGCTTGTTTACTGTTTTATTAAAACTCATCATGACTTTTCGCCTGACAGCAGAAAAGCACATTAAAAGAATATGGAAACTAAGAAATTTATTAAATTAATTGCAATAATATTAGCTTGTATTTTGGGAGCGGCAGCGATGATGATATTTGCATTTTATATGGTCAGCCCAAAATAATTTATCATACGGATTATTTGGCCATTTTTCAATTTCATTGTTTTTGCTTATTTTCATACAAACTAAAAAACGACCCAATTTCCGGCTTTGAGGTGAAAGGGAGCTTATCAAAAAGCCATTTAAGCTAAGTTATAAACCTAAGAAAATGTTTAATGGTGCGTTCCATACGCCCTGAATGTAAAAAATAAAATGTAACCGTATGAAACAGCCATTTAAG